>Ga0213840_1000187_pt1 | contig 140261 bp, 116 predicted proteins | sample SWPATP22_FD_160132 | JGI IMG/M metagenome (GOLD analysis project Ga0213840, IMG submission 160132) | Coastal seawater microbial communities from Marineland, Florida, United States - SWPA TP2 #2 | ecosystem: Environmental > Aquatic > Marine > Coastal | place: USA: Florida | collected 2016-08-14 | reverse complement strand
TTATCGTCTTCGTCATTTTGGAAGAATGAATAGGCGTAACGACCACCAGCCCCTGCTGAACCGCGCTCACGTCTGTCGCCCTGTTCTAATAATACCGAGCAGTTTAAACGCACTAATGGGCGAATGTCGGTTGCTAGCGTGCCATCGCTACCTGCCACTAAAATTTCTTCATACACACCGCTAAGGCTTACCACGACCTGATTAGCCGATGGCTCTTGCTGGCGAATATACGTATCTACGGCTTTAAGCAGTGATATTTTCTCAGCGTCTTGCATAGCAAGAATAGGATTATTTTCGCTGTAACGCGCCTCAACAGGCTTTTGCCCTAATGCCGACACTTGCTGTGTGCCTCCACTTGGCGCAATGCCTCTGGCTGCTTTACACGCTTTAGTCAGTGCGTCTTCACTAATTTCGTCTGAGTAAGCAAACCCTGTTTTTTCACCGCTTATTGCACGAACACCTACGCCGCGTTCAATATTGTAGCTGCCTTCTTTGATGATACCGTCTTCAAGTACCCAGCTTTCATGCTGACTTGATTGAAAATACAAATCGGCATAGTCGGTGTCGTGGCGGTGGATAGTGGCAAGCGCCTTCTCTAGCTTGCTAATATCTAGTCCTGAGTCGGATAATAAATGACGCTCAACAGATTTAGACAAAATGACTCCTGAATCGGTTATGTTCGGCAACCGGCATATTCTGTTTAATGGTTTCTCTTTCTGCAATGGTAACACACGTTTGCACTGCCCCTAATTCATGTGCTTGTTGGGCAAGCGTTTCGCCCCAAGGCGACAATACCAAACTATGTCCGTAAGTTTCACGACCGTTCTCGTGAACACCTACCTGATTTGCCGCTACCACAAAGCACTGCTTTTCGATTGCTCGTGCCTGTAATAATGCATGCCAATGCGCTTCACCTGTACGCTGTGTAAACGCTGCTGGCAACACCAAAATGTCGATGTCGCCCATTGCAGTAAATAACCCTGGAAAGCGTATATCATAGCATACGGCTAACCCAATGTTGCCAATTGGCGTTTCCACGGTAACAACTTCATTACCGGCCAACGTTGTTGCCGACTCTTTATAGCTACCCGTTTTGTCGTTTACAGACACGTCGAACATATGAATTTTACGATAGTCAGCCAGTACATCGCCATTGGGGCCGAATAGCATACATGCCGCAGAAAACTTATCCGGGTTACTGGTAGCAATGGGGAATGTGCCCGACACGATGTAGCACTGATATTGTTTGGCTAAGCGTGCTAAATGCGACTGAATAAGGCCACTGCCTTTCGTTTCCGCTATCGCCAGCTGCCCTTTATCTTTACCACCAAAGCAAGCAAAACACTCTGGTAGTACAACTAAGCTGTTCTTTTGAATGTTATTACTGGCCATCAGTGCAGACACAGTATCGAGATTCTCTTGAACACGTGGCGTAGATGTCATTTGCAGAGCGATAAGATTAACCATCTATTATCTCCATCTTCATCATTTGCACATCGTCTTCAGTTAACGGTCTGTCTTGTGGGTTTGACGGTACAGGCGCGTTTTGCGCTGGCAAACTTATATCTTTGGCATTGCGCTCTACCTCATCAAACTTTGGCTCTCGTATTGTGCCGCTAACGCGGTAGTTAACGTTAGATATTACTTTTGCCGATGTCAGTACTTGGTCAATAGCTAACGCGGCAAGTGCTGTTGGCGGTGTTGCGAGGAAGTACACTAATACCGGCAGGTTTCCCGTTACATTGGGTGCAAACGACACATTGTAATTCAACTCGCCCGTTCCTAAGTCTGTATACCCTACAATTTCAATTTCACCGGCACCGCCATCAATTTCGGTATCATCGGTGTAGGCCTTACCATTTACTACTTTTAGCGTTCCGCCCATATCATCGTAGAAGAACCCTTTTGCGAAAACGTCTCTAAAATCTAGGCTTAGCTTTCTTACTAATGAGTTTAAGCTAAACAAGGTAAAAATACGTGAACCTTGGTCACTAAGTTCAGTTAAGTAACCGTCTGATAGTGACCACGTTACGTCACCATTTAGCTTTGCTAAACCGAAGTTAAACGGAGAATCTTGCCAGTTAATGTCAAAATTTACATCGGCACTAGAGTCTTTAATACCCGACTCAACGCCGAACTCTTTCAACATTTGCCCCACATCAGGCGACGTTAAGTTACCTTCGATGGCGCTCTCGCTGTTTCCGTTTACCAATGACCAGTAGCCGTTAGCGGTAATACTCGTCTCAGGCGAGCGCACGAGTAATTGCCTTATTTTCAATCCAGATTTTACCTTGTCAACATCCAGCGTTACCTCACCAAAATCGATACCGTGCACACTACATGTTTGACAATAAAAGTTAATTGGTGGCAATGTTCTAGGGTCTATCTGATAGGGCGATGTATCTGTGTTTGTTAACCCAGCGATATCTTGCACATTAATAGCATTATCATCTGGTTTATCTAGCGACAAGTAATCGGCATTAATCTCTATGCCCTGCGTGTCTAAATCACTGTTCACCCGAATAGTGGCTCGGGCTTGCGCCGATGCAACATCTAAAATCCAATCTTTATCGCGCTCTGCAGCACTCATCTCAACATTTTCAATGGTGTGTCCTGCAAAGCTTAAAGTGTCAGCGCGGGCAAAAATACGCGAAGGCGTGCTAAAAATACTTTTATTTTGCTGGGTATCGCTCTTGTCACTACTAATGGCAGAATTGTTAGATGATTGCTTATCAAGCGCTTTCCCTGTTACTAGCATATCAACCGTACTAAACCATTCCTGCACGTCAGCATGAGGCAGGTTTGCTGCAATACTAAACCCAGTGCCTATGTTGGTTAAATCGCTCTCACCAAGCGCTAAATGTGCCCGCGAAAATTGCATTTCCTCGTGAGGCAACACGCCGGAGAAGCGAATATCATCGCCCAGCGTTGCATATACCGAAGACGCCTTTGCATCACCTTCACTGCTAATACGAAGCGGCAAGCTTGTACCCGCAGGTGTATCGAATGGAGCAGGCAGCACGCTTTGTGTTGCCGTTAAATCGGCAGAAAGTTTTGCCCTGTAGGAAAAATTGTCTTTAGACAGTGTCATTGCCACATCGGTACGCCACGTCGTTTCACCATCGATATATTGAGTTAAGTCGGTGTTTACGTAGTTGGCCAGCGGATGCACATGCCACTTGCCATCTAATGCTACATCTAACGAATAATCTTCGTTCTGTCTGCCTCTAAACGACAGTGTAATAGGCTGCTGTAAAAACTGCGCTTGCAAAGAAGTCGCATCAATATTGCCATTCACAAATTTGATATCGCCAACCGCATCATCAAATTGCATGCGAGTACGAGAAATATAAATTGGATTTTCGTTCAAATGCGCTGTGCCAGACGCTACCACTTCTTTCCCTTTAAGCGGGATATCAAGCTTTATGTCCGCAGAAAGCGGGCCACTAACCTGCACTTCATTTTGAAGAATGTCACCCAGTGATTTTTTTATCGAAGAGTCCATCATCAACTGGGTAAGGGCTTCACCCGTGCCTGCGCCCGTTGCATATATTAGCAATCGAGAATCTGGCTTAAAATTTGGTATGGCAGCCGACATATTGCTTATTTCCATGCCGCCTAAAGTAGCAGTGGGGCTTTCCATAACCAGCGCGTTATTTACAAAGTACAGCGAGAGATCTAGCTGATTAAGCGCAGGCCAGTCGGGAGCAAATAGAAAGTCCCCCTGTTTAATGTCTACGTATGCTTGAAAAATGCCTGTGTTGTCATTAAACGGGAATTGACTTGGTTTGCCGTGCCACAAAACACGAGCTCGCTCTATTTCGCCGCTGCCATAAAAAGCGCGGGTTAAATAATTATCTGTATTCCTGCCCATTACCGCACTGGGGAATAGTTCGCTCACTTGGCTAAGTGCTAGCGGGTCGACATCGACATACAACTCCATAAAAGACGTAGACGTGTTTAGCTTAAACTGAGGCTTAAGCGTGACGCTGTCAGAGTCGAAAAGAAGCCCTTCTCCTTTAACAATCCAATGCTGCGAATTACTGTTTTCTATCTGTTTTTCTTCTGCAAAAGGGCTGTCACGGTATATAAAGAAGTTGCCTTTAAACGTGTTGATATTGATGTCTTTTTTAATGATACCGTCGGCATACAGCGTGCTATTTGAACTACTTAAGTAAACCGCGCCGTTGTTTTTATACCAGTATAAATCGGCATCTAAAGAAGAAAGACCTGGGGTATTTTTGGCTTTAGACCATTGCAAATCTACCACTTTTGCCGCCAAAAGCGGCGCGCCGCTTTTAACGCTAAGCTGCAATGTGGCTAACTCACCTTTGGGGTTTAAGGCACGAATCTCATCTTCGCTGGTATCGTCCATAAAAAGAGGAAGCAGCAGTAAGAACGGATTGATTTGGACTGGCTTAACTGTGTTAATTAGCACATCGCCATTTGCACTAACACTGCCTACTAAGTCGGTTGTAAGCGACTCGTTACTTGAATTAAGCACCAGTTGGTCGACACGCACGTTCCAGCCATCATTTGTTGGTAGCGCCTGAATACTTCCACCCGTAATGCCTGTTACGGTTTTAAGTTCGTCATTACCCCACTGCAGTAAGCTATTATTCAACTTTGCCTGTACCGAAGTAATGTTATTATTTTTGAGATTTGCCCATAATTCGAAGTTTGCTCGGCTTTGCGCAAGCGGACGTTTTGTGGCAATTAAATCACTCACCCAAGGCGATATATCTAGGTCTTCACCTTTAGCGTAAAACACACCTTCAAAGTCTTCGTACGTACCGGTTACGTCAATAATAAACGATGCTGAATTGGCAGATACATCCGCCAACTTCATCCGTCCAAGACCTTGGTGGCGATCCTCAAAGTTATTCCACGACAAACTTTCAATATCAAATGAATTCGTACCGCCTGCGCGGTTAACTGACACGCTTCCCTCTTCAAGCGAGAAGCTTTGTAGCTGTTGTAAAAACAGCTGTTCTAAGGCTTTAACAACGTGGAAATTATTCTTTTGGCCACCGGCGAGCCTATCGGCATCAATATCTAAATGAAGGCCACGTAATTCAAAGCGTGGAGATGACAGTAGGCGCTGACGAATAGATTGCCAAAAGTCGACTTCCACGTAAATTTGACGAATATCGAGCGCCACCGGAGACGCATCATCTTTTGCTAAGGATACGTTATTTAAAACAATGCTCGGGCCATCCTGTTGCCACACCGCATAAACACTATCTATTGATAGATTTACACCGTATTGCTCGTTGATATAGTTTTCCAACAAGTGTTTGTTGTTCTCGATATGCGGTAGCGCGTAGCGAGCTGCACTTAATATCAGTGCGAATAAAACCAGCAATACGGCAAGAAGTAGCCAAAACTTCTTAAGCAGATAAGCGGCTACTGACGAAAAATTTGTCACACTTTGCCTTTGTATAAGTTAATGCATTACATCATAACGACGTCGTACTTATCCTGATTGTACAAAGTTTCGGTTTGTACCTTAATTTGTTTCGATACAAACACTTCCAGTTCGGCCAACATGTGTGATTCCTCGCCCATGAGTGCCTCGGCCACTTTTGGCGACGCATACACCACAAACTTATCAGCGTCATAAGCGCGATTTACTCGCACTATTTCACGCATTATTTCAAAGCAAATGGTCTCAATGGTTTTCACGGTACCACGGCCTTTACAGACGGGGCACTCTCCACACAAAATATGCTCAATGCTTTCACGGGTTCGCTTGCGGGTCATTTCAATTAGCCCTAATGCGGTAAACCCATGAATATTTATCTTGGCTCTATCCTTGTTTGTCGCTACCTCTAATGAGTGTAAGACACGTCTTTTGTGGTCTGGTTCCATCATATCGATAAAGTCGATAAGGATCATTCCCCCCAAATTACGCAGTCTTAACTGACGGGCAATTGCCTGTGTTGCCTCAATATTGGTGTTAAAAATGGTTTCTTCTAAATTGCGATGGCCAACAAACGCACCTGTATTGATATCGATGGTCGTCATGGCTTCAGTCTGATCGATAATTAAATACCCACCCGACTTTAAATCAACGCGACGTTCTAGTGCGCGCTGCGCCTCATTTTCAACGTCGTACAGGTCGAAAATAGGTCTGTCACCTGTGTAGTATTCTAACTTGCCGTTCATCTCTGGCACATATTCTTTAGTGAACTGATGCAGCTCTTGAAATGACAGCTTTGAGTCGATGCGAATTCGATCTAATTCGGTGCCTACAAAGTCTCGCAAAACACGCCTAGCAAGAGGCAAGTCTTCGTAAAGCACATTAGACTTGCGGCGTTTCATGCGCGACTGAATTTTATCCCACAGCCTTCGCAAAAACGCTGCATCAGACTGCAGCTCCTCTTTACCAACTCCCTCTGCGGCAGTTCTCAATATAAACCCACCGTTTTCATCACAAAACTCTTGTACCAGCGACTTCAAGCGTTCTCGTTCAGCTTCTTCTTCAATTCGCTGTGATACGCCAACGTGAGTAACCGACGGCATAAACACCAAATGACGACTTGGAATAGTGATGTCAGTAGTCAGTCTTGCGCCCTTCGTACCGATGGGATCTTTTACCACTTGTACTACAATGTCTTGTCCATCGCGCACAAGCTCTCGAATATCTTGTTTCTGTATGTTGCTGGCAGAAAATTCTTCTGCTATTTCGTTGTGAATAACAATATCTGAGGCGTGCAGAAACGCGGCTTTTTCTAGCCCAATATCCACAAATGCCGCCTGCATTCCTGGCAGCACACGACTTACCTTTCCACGGTAGATATTACCCACTAAACCGCGTTTGGTATGACGCTCAACGTGTATCTCTTGTAAGATCCCGTTTTCAATTAGTACAACACGCGACTCAGACGGGGTAACGTTAATCAGCAGTTCAGCACTCACGACACAACTCCAAAAGCATTGAGTAATTGGCGGGTTTCATAAAGCGGAAGACCAACAACAGCGCTAGCACTGCCGTTAATTGAGACAACGAACTCTCCGCCAATTCCCTGAATGGCATAGCTACCTGCTTTATCGGCAGGTTCTCCTGTTTCCCAGTATGCGTCAATTTGGGCATCCGTCAATGCTGCAAAAGTAACAAAGGTATGAATTATCTCGGTTTGCTGCTTGCTGTTACTTAAAACGCTTATCGCAGTGAGCACTTCATGGGTTTGTCCCGATAGCATGGAGAGAATGCGTTTTGAGTCGGCTTTGTCCTCAGGCTTACCAACACTTTCTCCCTTGAAAGAGATCAGCGTATCACTGGCTAGAATTACCGTATCGTCAGTCATCTCACCTTGTTCAATAAGCCGCTGTTTTACCGCAAGGGCCTTCTCGCTAGCTAAACGCTCTACCAGTGCTGCAGGTGTTTCACTGGGTCGCGGCGTTTCATCAATATCGGCAGGTAAAATGCGATGTTCAATGCGCATTTGCTGAAGTAACGCAGTACGCCTAGGTGACGCTGATGCTAACACTACTGATTTGGTCATGGTGTTGCCCTACTGGTAAATGTTTTGAAAAGCTTAAGAGATAGAGAATTGACGGCGCGTGCGACGAAGCAACCAAAATACCCACGGCCACAGCACCATAGAGGTGATTACAGGCCACAGATAAGCTACTTGAAAATAGATATCGGTAAGTAGATGCTGCACCCAAAATGTGAGCAGGTGATACAAAGACGAAAGTAGGCCAATAATAATTGCCTGTTGCCAAACCGAATAATTACGCAAACGCTGATAGTTTGCAGCAAGCACGTACACACACATGCTTAAACCAAGGCTGTGTATTCCAAGTGTAGTGCCTACTAACACATCCACCATTATGCCGGTAATAAACGCAACGCCTACGTTAACGCGGTGCGGAAGTGCCATACTCCAGTACGCCAATACCACTAACACCCAGTCTGGTCGGTATACATCTACCTGAATAGGTAACGGTACTATTTGTAAAACAAGGGCAATAAGAATGCTGGTCCAAATCACGAGGTTACGTTTACGCATCGTTTTCCTCGCCGGTATTTTTGGTGTTATTTTCTTGCGTGTTGTCTTCGTTCGCTGCGTCTTTAGCGTTCCACAGCAAAAGTAGATGCCTTAGCCTGTCTAGATTTGCCAAAGGCGATACAATTACACGCGCAAATGGACGACTTTCATCACGAATAACGCGAGTTACCTCAGCCACAGGGTAGCCTTCGGGAAAAACATTTCCGAGCCCTGAAGAAATAAGCGTATCACCCACTTGAATATCTACGCTGTGAGGCACATGCTCAAGATAAAGTTCGTTTAAGGTACCGCTACCTGTGGCAATAAAGCGGATATCGTTTCTTAATGAACGGACAGGTATTGCATGTGTTACATCGGCGATAAGCAGCACTCGACTGTTAGTCGACCCGACTTCCATTACCTGCCCCACAATACCCTCATTGTCGATAACAGGCTGTGATAGGTAAACGCCGTCTATTGCGCCTTTGTTAATTACCACTTGTTGACTGTACGGATTTTTATCTACCGCCATTAGCTCAGCCACCATCTTACGAGCTTCGGTTCTCACCGGTGCCTGAAGCAGCTCTCGTAGCTGGTTATTTTCTTTTGCCAGAACATTAAACTGCTGCAGCTTTTCGCTCATTAGCAGCAGTTGATTGTTTAATTTCTGATTTTCAGCCAGTAGATCTTCTTGCGAAGTAAGTCGTTGCGCACTCTCACTTAGCATTAACCCAGGCAGGTTTGCTAAATATTGCAATGGGCTCATAAGAGAATTGAGGTATACCCGCGTCGACTTAAAACCATCGAGTTTGTGATCAACAAATATCAACAGCACTGACAACACAAGTGCCAGTGTAAGTCGGTTGTTTAGCGAGGGGCCGCGAGTAAATATGGTGTCCATTATACAAATAAGGCAACCTTAAGGTTGCCTTTCCTGCTTATTCGTAGCTAAACAGGTCGCCGCCGTGAAGGTCAATCATATCGAATGCTTTACCGCCACCACGTGCCACGCAGGTAAGAGGGTCATCGGCAATAACAACCGGAATACCTGTTTCTTCCATAAGTAATCTATCAAGATCTTTAAGTAACGCACCACCGCCGGTTAGCACCATACCGCGCTCAGAAATATCTGAAGCCAGTTCAGGTGGCGATTGCTCTAGGGCTACCATTACCGCAGACACAATACCCGTTAGCGGCTCTTGAAGCGCTTCTAATATTTCGTTTGAATTCAGCGTAAAGCCGCGAGGAACACCTTCGGCTAAGTTGCGACCACGCACCTCAATTTCACGCACTTCTTCACCTGGGTATGCAGCACCAATTTCATGCTTAATACGCTCAGCGGTTGCTTCACCAATAAGTGAGCCAAAGTTACGGCGAATATAGTTGATAATAGCTTCATCAAACTTATCACCACCAATGCGAACTGATGAAGAGTACACCACGCCATTTAGTGAGATAATAGCAACTTCTGTTGTACCACCACCAATATCAACAACCATAGAGCCCGTTGCTTCTGATACAGGCAAACCCGCACCAATAGCGGCAGCCATAGGTTCGTCGATAAGGTAAACCTCACGCGCGCCGGCACCTAGAGCAGACTCTTTGATAGCACGTCTTTCCACCTGCGTAGAACCACATGGTACGCAAACCAGTACGCGAGGGCTTGGGCGAAGAAAGTTATTGTCATGCACTTGTTTAATAAAGTGCTGAAGCATTTTTTCTGTTACATAGAAATCGGCAATAACACCATCTTTCATTGGGCGTATAGCGCGAATATTACCAGGAGTACGGCCAAGCATACGCTTAGCTTCCGCACCCACTGCCGCCACACTTTTTGGCCCCGCAGCACGCTCTTGACGAATAGCTACAACAGAAGGTTCATTAAGTACAATACCTTGGTCTTTAACGTAAATCAGCGTGTTAGCTGTTCCGAGGTCGATGGACAGATCGTTAGAGAACATGCCTCGAAGCTTTTTAAACATGAAGAGTGTATTCCTGTTCTTGTGTTAACGCGTTCTTGCAAAGGTGAGATGGCGACGCTTTAACGTGAAGTCGATATTTATTCGCACACTTTAACAATGGGGGCAAATTTGGGCAAGTAATGGTGTAACTTACCGTTAAAATATCTTCATTTAGCGCAATTCACTGCTGTGCACAACGCCTCCTTGGTTGACACAGTGAGGACTACCTATAGACCAAAAGGTTCAATATTTAAATGCTACTTTTATGACGATAAACTTGTCATTACACCTATAGCGCGGTTGCGCTTAAGGTGTATGTTAGTCGTTTCCTACGCGCTCGCGTTTGTAAATAATATCGTCATTGCCACGATATACGCCGAACGTTACCGTAGCTGAGGGCGACTCATCAGCATTACCATCTTGGTCCCAATCCCAACGCAGCCACTGAGGAACCTCGTAAGTTACCGAAAAGTTTCCTTCACCGTTAGGAGATGATAAACGCATACCTTCACGTCCTGCGTAGGCACCTTGAGATAAGGTACTACCGGTTTGACTGGAGACTAGCTGTCCTGTCGACTCTTCGATGTCGTTGTGGTCGAAAGTAGAACAGCTGTCGGCCATATTAATTCGCCAATCGTTACCATCCCAATATTGGGTTGTCATGGGTAGCAACAGCGACTCATCGACACTGCCGTAATTGTTGGTCAATGTGGCGCGCCCATAAGCAAAGTTAAGACTTGATTCGATAACCGCCAAACAAGGTGGCGTACAGTAGCTACCGTTGAACGTAGCACCTTCAAGCTGCGCCGAATCTAATTCAAGGATTAACGACGCTCCCATGTATGCACCATCTAGGTTGGCATCGGCAAGTCGGCTAACGGCAATATCGGTATCGGTAAAATCTATGCGCCCCGTTACACCAGACTGTGGCCACGTTACGCTATCAACATTCACAAGGCGGTTATAAACACTACCGCTGTGTTCCATTTGCATATTATTTGCGTTTAATTTATCAAAACCGTCGAAGTAATTGACAGTTTTGGCACCATTCTGATTAACAGCTTGAAGGGTGTAACTGACGCTATCTAATGGCTCATCAAAATAAGTAAAGGCGCTGGCTACATCACATGCAGGGGTCACGTTGCCACTTAATATGAAATTAGAAGGCGCAAAACGACCTACATTACTCATTTGCCCTTGCACTGTGGTAGACGACAAATAGTTGCTAGAAGCATTAATATTAATAACTCCTACTTCGTCGTAATCCACCGTTGTGTTTACCTTACCCTCGTCAGTGAACACCACGCTGGTGCCCCCCGACAACGTTCCGGTAACCCCGGATGCTGGAAGCTTCGTTGTTGGAGTAAGTTCAACTGTGCCCGAGAAATGCTCTGCCGTATTGTTGTTTAAAAGCGATGCAAAATCGTCTGGCACGCCATCACTGTCACCATCCTCACCTGCTACCCACTGTACCGTGCGTAAACCCACCACAAAATCTTGCCCTGTTAGCTTTAATAGCGAGCCATTGGCGTTAGCTGCGGTGGCATTTGGGTTTATATTGGTACCGGTATCATCAAGCACTTCTACAGCGATACCGAAAGGGCGCACTTTGAAAATATTCGACGAACCCGCAATACTGCTTCTTTCACTCAACTCTGCAGTTAATGAAATTTCGCCTGCGTCAGGATACTGCACTGAAAATAATGCTCTAGAATCGTCATCAAAATACACTGGCACAGTAGTGGCAGAAAGGCCTATTTCTGTATCGCTATTGTTATTTGAAAACACCAGCGAATTTGAGCAATGGCTTGAGCTTGCGCAGTTGTAGTTCAGTTCAACGTCTACGGTTTGGTTACGCAGCAAGTCGGTGTTACCGCACGCCTCTATGGCATACGTTTTTGCATTAAAGCCAGCGTCGGATGGCTTGCCAGACAGCTGCGTTACTATGGTTTCGTTTCCATCACTAATGTTTGAAAAAACTAAACCATCAGACTTAAAATCAATTTTGCAGCTGTTAAGTGCAACCTCGCTACCGCCAATAAAGCAACGTAGCTGCGACGATGGCGTTTCACCTGATGTAGCTAGGGTTGGATCGTTACCTCTGAGGCTTTCTATCGTAAGCGACGTTTGCCCAATAAAATTCACGCTATCACCAGGAGACCACACGTAGTCGTTTCCGTTTGTGGGAACTAAGTTCACTGTTGCCTCTTGGGAGTAAAGCAAATCACAATTTACATCGGCACAGGCTTTAAGCGTCACTTCTTTTGCTGCACAGCTACTGCCTAAGTTATCAGCCATTTCAAATCGGTAATGGTTTAGCACTTCAATAACATCGCGCCCGCAAATACCTGGAATATTGTTGGGAACTTCATTTGCAAGAACGCTAACAGCAACATTCGCCGTAACGCCACCCCCAGCGGTAAAACGCCCCGAAATAGTTTCTCCGGTTACGTTAACAATACTAATATTGCCTGTAGCAATAATGATGGCATTTGGATTAGTACCATCAATTACGACATCGCCATCTACATAAATAGCAAGATAAGCACCGTCTTCCACGGTAATAGAAGCATTAACCATCGAAAAAATGGTAGAGGTGTTGACGATACCGCCAGGATCGGCAACATATATACGCGTAGGTGCTTTCACTGTGTACGCGCCTGCCGCCATGGTTACCACCTTGCGGCTGAAGAAATAGTCTCCCGCTAAATCACCGGCTGCTAGCTCTGGCCCGCTGTCATCTATAGATATCGTGGGAATAGCGCGAACTTGTGATGCGCTTAATGCGTCTGTGTTTGATGGGAAACAGGCTACTGCATTTTCGCCACATTTTGGAAAATTAGGGTCGCCTTTATTAACATCACTGATAACGTCGATAGTGGTTAAAACGCCGTCATTTTCATCGAAGATTCTACTTTTAGACCCAAGGTAAACTGTACTACCGTTAAATGTTGCAAGCGCCCCGGGAAATGCCACATCACAGCTTGGTAAATCGCCGCTAAATACAAACTCAGAGGTCATAGCAATAATGCTCGCCTCTTCTGCAGTATGGTTTCGTTCTGAATCTAAGCTTCGGTCTTCGTCAACTCTAAGGCCTATTCTATTATTATTAATACCACAGCTTCTTAACCAACCGCCGTCTTGTCCGTTGCGAGTAATCTTGCTCGCTGCCACAAGTGGGGTTTGACTATACTTATTCTTAAAGTTATTCCTGAAGCAGCCATCATCCCACCCCTCTATAAGGGTTTCGGCGAAGTGTGCCTCCCACTCTACTTGTACCCCATTGTCATCGAAAAACGATCTTCCTGACCCCGCTGTTGTTGCCATATAAGCTATGGTTTCATTGCGCGTTACTTCTTGATAAAAAGTTTCTGAAGCTTCCAATGCGATAAAGTACGCTTCGTTCAATTGAGGTACAGGTGGCACTAAATTGCTGCCCACGTTATCGTATTTAGCGGCAACGGTTAAAAAGGGTAATAAATACGTATTAGGAGGCGTTTTGCCATTGACGTCCACCTGATTATTCACTGTTTGAAGAGAGTGGAAAAAAACGGGCTGCTCGCCAAAATCAGTAATTAAGGGCACCTGAACATAACGCGACTCATCACTACCCGACAGTTCAGGAGTGCCAAACCAAGGCGAATTTGGCGACGCTTGCACTGCATTACTCCCTACATTCATTTTTCCCACTTCAACAATGTCGCCATTGGGAAATTCATGAACACCATAGGCAATAGCAAGGTAATGTGCGCCCATTGTTATATGGGGGCCATCTTCGCCAGATGGCTCTAGTGGCAGTGCTTCAAAGCCCGTACGCGTTACATTTCTTATTTTTACTATGGCGGGGTTATTACCTTGGTTGGTCGATAACATAAATACTGCTGGCGGTTCATCGTACACCTGAGAAAAGCTTATGGTGGTCCACTCGGCTTTATTGTAGGTATTTTGAAGTTCTATAAAGCGCCCTTCAATTTGCGGTAAAGCGAATAGCATACGAGACACAAAAACGACGATGGCAAAAACGACTAACTGAACAGGTGAGATAAAACGCATTAATTTTCCTGCCTTACTTCAACAACAACACTGCGCGACGTAGTTAGCTGGCCACTTTCGCACACCGCAATAGATTCTAGTTGATAAATGTCGACTACGCCCGCCGGCACTTCAGGCTCGTTAACGTCGTTCTCGATGGCACATGACAAATTAAACGTACAGTATCCAAAAAGACTGACTTGGGTTTGGGGTACATCGGCACATTTTTTATTAAGTGTATTTCCACTGCCATCCTGCATCCTTGTTTCGGTACTTATCACTATGCTTCTTACCGCTAGCTCCATGCCACTTTGTGCAGCAAGGTAAGCTTGGGCACCAAGGAACTCAATAGACTGCTGCCGCACATTCGAACTAATTTGATTTGATAAGCCAATGCCAAGCCCCAATAACACAAGACTTATGATAACGGCCACGATAATGGTTGAACCATTCTGTTTTTTTAGCGATTGCGGCGCGCGTCTGAATTTGCGTTTACGCTCGTTGCTGTTTAGTTGGTGCGATGCGTTAAGGGACATTGGGGAAGTGCACCTCATGCAATACTGCTAACTGTTCATTATCACTGCCGTCCAACGTCATTTGCAGCTCAATAAGACCATTTTGACGCAGCCCTGCCGTTACTACATTTGCATTCCATTGCGATACACCCGTTACCAATAACCCTGAAACGCCGCTTTGCGTTCTTACCAATGACTCACCTTGCGCGGTGGTTTGTCGGCAAACGGTCACTGGGGGTTCAGGAACAAAAAAACGCTTGCCAGGTGATGTTTGTGTAACCGGTGAATTCAAGGTGAAATCGTATTGCCTTGCACTGCTTGGCGCATCAGCAGCAACACTAATATTACTTATCGTTCTGCCGTTATCAGTAACGCTTTGGGGGCTTGTAGGGTATACCACCAATGTGTCGCCAACGTTTACTTGGCTATCGAAAACTACCGTATGCATCGGATTATCAAAGGCATCATTTACATAGGTGCCGCTACTTTTAATGGGATAGTAAGTTAAGCAGCCAAGTGTGGCATCGAAAGACACTGAATTAGGCACAATGTTACGTAATTCTTTTTCAAGACGCAGTATAACGAAACGCGCATCGGCAACCAGCCTGCCGCGCTCAGCACCCGAGATGTAAATTTGTGTGCTAATTGAAATAACCTGTGCAATTGAAACACTGATTATGCCTAGAATAACAATAACCAAAATGAGCTCAATTAGCGTAAAGCCACGTGCTTTCGAGCCTTTGTGTGCCGAGTTCATTTGCGTTAAGAACTTAGGTTTTACGTGCTTTGGCATCAATAGCTACCTCGATAAGCACTAAAGCGATATATTTGGCCGCCCGGTACGGTTACCGCTAAATCTACACGCTTGAAGGTATCGCCGTCAGACGCGGTGGCAGTATTAAAGTCACTGTCATACTCTACCGCAACGGTATAGCTAAAGCCGGCGTAAACACCACCCACATCAGTAACGCTGAAACCATTGTAATCATCTACATCGTCGTAATTAGCCTCGCTGGCCTCTTCAGGACCCAGCGTTGATGAGCACGTGCCTTTTTCATTGCAGGTTTCAAAAGGTGGGCCGCGATCGCTGCCTTCATCAAACGACCGGCTTAAAATATCATTCATTAAAGATTGGCCAAGCTTAGCGGCTTTGACCTCTCGAAGCGGCTCTGCAGTTTGGGCCGCTTGTGGCGCAATTAAAGACAGCACCAGCGTTAGGCTAATAGTAAACACCACAATGCCTACTACCAGCTCTAGAAGGGTAAAGCCTTTGTGCGTAGCTGCGTTAACACGCATAAACCGCACCTTCTTGTTCTAAACAAACCGCAAAGCTGCCTACCGTTATGCGACATGTACCAGCACATGCAATATTGGTAGGCTGGCCTAAATTATTGAATTGAATTTGCGAAAACGCATCGCTGTTTTGATCAGACGTTACAAAGGTATAGTCGGTACCAGCACTGCTTATAACTTGGTCGGCATCAAAACTCGTAGACAATGCTTGAGCGCAGTCATGAGAAGCAGGAGGAGCAATGGTGGTTGCGGTAATTTTGACGCAGCTGGTGTCGTTTACATTTTGCATTGCGCGAAGCTGCATATTGCGTGTGAACTGAAGCACACGATCACGTAGCGCAATAGCGTCTTCCGCATCGCTGCCTAGAAAGCGGGGCGTGACAGTGACTGCCAACACCCCAATAACCAAAATGGTTATAACAAGTTCTACAAGTGTAAAACCGCGTTTATTCACATTATTGAACGCAAGAGTTCACAGTGACTACTGGGCGAACATCTGCTGATGTAGTGTTGGTATATTCAACAGAACATGCTGCGCCCGATGCGCTAGGGGCAGTGTTTGCGTAATCGCCAAATGCCGTTGAGTAAATAAGAATTGCGTCTGGCGTGCCTGTAATAACAGCTGTACCAAACTCATTCGTAAAGTCAGCATCTAAGATGTTAGTGAAGTTTGCTTCTGTAGCAGCATTTGGATAACCAAAAACAGTAGTTACAGAGGTACCTGATCCGACATTAACAGAACCAGTGCTACCTGTTTGTCCAGCAATGAGTGCTTTACCGTAAACAACAGATGACGCTGATTCTAGAGAGCCTGCAACTCCCTGTAGCACTGCATCTCGTGCGTCGTCTTGAAGGTTTAGAAATCTAGGTGCAGCAGTTACTGCCAAGATACCAAGTAGTACAATAACAATGATAAGTTCGATAAGGGTAAAACCCTTTTGTGTCGATAGTTTTTGCATAGCTTTACTTCCTAATAGTTATTTTTAAAACACTGAGACCTGGCCAGTGGCAGGGTTATAAATGAATCCATCGTAAATGGTGCCGTCAGGAGCACCATTCGCGGGCGCGGAATTATTGGGTAAGCCCATTGATTCAACAAGGTAATAAACACAAGATATGTTCACACCGGTAGCATCGGTGCGCACAAGATACCTAAACTGCACTACATCTGCGTCATTCGTTGAGATCGTATTAGTAGGTGACGATTGTAAAATAAGGTCGAACACATTTTTGCACTCTTGCTCGTTCATTGCCGCCACAAGTGTGCTGCCGTTTACACTACCTGTTGGATAGCCGATGGTACCGTCTACCCCCACTAGTGTTTGGTCGTAGGTGACAACGGTGCTATTAGCCCCGTTGTTATTGCTTGGGCGCCCTTCCACTTCCCATTGCGCACGCACCAAACCAACGGCCGCGGCAAAGCCACCAGCAACGCCTTCAACACTCGCCTCGCGCGCCTCGTCGGTAACATCAATAAAACGCGGTAACGCTGTTGCGGCCAAAAGGCCTAATATAATCACCACTATAATTAATTCTATTAGCGTAAAACCTTGTTGTCTTACGTTCATATTTTCTCCTTAAGCGCCCTAAAAATGTGTTGTGCTTTTCTCATTACAATAACGCCATTCACAATTACAACTCGCTTACCTCGCCCGTTGCTGCACTGTAACGAAACCACGGGTCACCTTTTAAGTAATACGCACAATACAGCATTCCGTTTTTATAAATATCGTCAACATACACATCAGTAGGTGAATTTACCTGCTGCAGGTTTGCCATATGAAGCAGTTGTTCGCAGGCTTTACTCGACATATTGTCCATACCTTGTGGCCACCCTTTGTTGTTTAAAATAACAACGGCGCCCGCGGTTTTATCCTGCTCAATGACACCATCTGCTCGAAGCTGAGTGTCGTAAATAAACACTTTGTTTTGCTTGCGTTTTATCCACTGCGCTCTAACTATCATCACTGCGCGTTTGAACTGGTCTATTGCGCTATGCCTACTTACCTTATCGGCTTCATCGATAATGGGCGTTGCATAGAACACATAGGTTGCCCCTACTATTACCAACACCAAACTGATTATCAAAAAGTTTAGCAGGCCACCTCTCACCCTTGCCATGCTAGCCGCCTTTCACCGCAGACATCATGTTCCACATTGGCGTAAAGATACCTAGCGCCAAAATCAATACCATTACAGCTACAAAACCAATCAAAATAGGTTCAATCTTCGCCGTTAAACTCTTAAGGTCAAAATCAACCTCGCGCTCATAATAATCTGCGCTCTCTTCAAGCAACGGCTCTAGTCGCCCGGTTTCTTCACCCACTGCAACCATTTGCAATACCAACGTTGAAAACAACTCGCTGTTCTTCGACACCCTCAGTAAACTTTCGCCTTTTTCTATACCTTGGCGCATTTCTCTTATACGCTGCTGCATAAATGCATTGTCTACGGCATCAGCGGTAAGTGATAGTCCTGCTGTAAGTGGCACACCTGCGCGTAATATCATAGAGAAGCTTCGGCTGTACCTAGACAGCAAGGATCGCTCAATAATACTCCCCACAACAGGCAACTTTAGTTTAATTCTGTCCCACTTTAGACGCCCAACTTCGGAATTAACGTATTGTTTTACCACAACTATTGCACCAACAATACCAATAAGTAACAGCCACCAATAGTTAACAAAAAAATCAGACGTAGCAATAAGTACTCGCGTCATAATGGGAAGCTCGGTATTAAACCGCTCAAACATTTGCGTAAACACAGGCACCACGAACAAATTCAGAATAAACATGGCAATAACTAGCGCAATAATCACGAACGTTGGATATCGCAACGCCGACTTTATACGCTTGCGCGTTTCCTGCTCTCGCTCAAAGTATAGTGCAAGCTGCAAAAATACATCATCTAGCTTACCGGTGTTCTCACCCACCACTACCACAGAGATAGTCAGGCGAGTGAAAATTTTCTCGTACTTGGCCATTGCTGCCGACAAATTTCTGCCTTGCTCTAACTGGTCTGCAATGTCTTTTAATATTTCTTGAAAACGCTTGTGCGATGCATTTTCACTTAAGCCTTTAATGGCCCGAATAATGGGAATACCCGCCTTTAACAGTGAATACATTTGTCGAGCAAAAATAATGAGCTCGTCAATACCCACTTTCTGTTCAAACAAACTAATGGCAGACAAGCCCTCACTGCTGGCGGCATTACCCCGTTTGGCTTCAGTAATGCTTGTTGGCACAACATTTTGTGAAAGTAACGCTTGAGCCGCAGCCTGCGCAGAAGCGGCTTCAATAACACCGTTTTGAGCACCTCCTTGGGCTGTTTTTCCTGCGTACTTAAACTGTGGCATTACTGACCTACCGCCTCAGGCACAAACTCAGCCACTTTAAACACCTCATCTAACGACGTTTTTCCTTCTGCAGCATAATCTAAAGCCATATGAGAAAGCGGCACAAAATCTTTGTTTGCTTTAGTGGCGTTTACGAAGCCTTGCGTGTCATTGTCACGCAGCGCATCCATCATTTCCTCGTTCATTTCTAGGAATTCAAAAACACCAATTCGCCCTTTATAACCGGTTTGATTGCAGCTGTTGCAACCGCGACCAGTGAAGAAGTTTGTTTCGCCCATATCAGGCTTCAAGTAGCGCACCCATGCTTGTTCTTGTGCAGAAGGGGCCTTTTCTGTTTTGCAGTTCTCACAAATTCTACGCACAAGACGCTGTGCTAATACACCGCGTAACGACGTTGCCACTAGATAAGGTGCAGCCCCCATATCAATCAAACGTATTGCACTGGTTACTGAGTCGTTAGTGTGCAACGTACTTAATACTAAGTGACCTGTGAGTGCGCCTCGAAGGCCAATTTCAACGGTTTCTTGGTCACGCATCTCGCCCACCATGATGATGTCGGGGTCTTGACGAAGTGTAGTACGAAGAATGGCAGCGAAATCTAACCCAATTTTTGCGTTTATCTGCACTTGGTTAATCCGCGGCAGGCGGTATTCGATAGGATCCTCTACCGTAATAATTTTAAATTCTGGTTTGTTTAGCTCGCTCAGTGCACCGTATAAGGTAGTGGTTTTACCCGAACCTGTTGGCCCGGTTACCAAAATCATTCCGTGTGGGCGGTTGATAGCCGTTCTAAACTTTTCTGCCATAGCGGTAGGCATACCGGTTTGATTTAACGTTAATAACCCGGCTGATTGGTCGAGCAAACGCATAACCACCGCTTCGCCGTTTGCAACGGGCATTGTCGACACCCTCACATCAAGCGAATGCCCTTTTACTTTAATATTAAAACGACCGTCTTGAGGAATACGCTTTTCACTAATATCGAGCCCTGACATTAGTTTAAGTCGAAGCACCAGTGCTGAGGCAATCTTTACCTGATCAAGCGTATTCTCCTGCAAGACGCCATCGACACGCTGACGGATACGAAGGGTTTTCTCATCAGGCTCTATATGAATATCTGATGCGCGTACCTGCACTGCATCTTCAAAAATAGAATGCAGCAGCTTAACTACCGTGGCGTCTGAGGTCGTATCGTCAAGCGCAGACAGTTCAAACTCGGTATCGTCATCGTATTCTTCACCAAGCTTTTCAGCAAAAGATGCAATGTCTTGTGTTCTTCGATATACCGTGTCAAACGCTTCGAGCATTTGATGCTCTTGAACAATGGCAAGCTCGATATGTCGAGGCGAAACCAAGGGGCCAAGCTGATCGAGTCCGCCAAGGTCGGTCGGGTCGCTCATTCCTATCAGCACTTCTTTATCGTCTGCTTCTAAAACAAGTGCGCGGTAACGTCGAGCGTAAGTTTCTGGAATTATTTTAGCTTGTTCAGGGTCGATACGACGTTGGTTAATATCTAAAAATGGAATATTAAGCTGCTGAGCCAAGAAGCGAAGGAGTTGAGGTTCACTGATGTAACTTAAATCAATGAGCGTATCACCCAGTTTTCTGCCAGACGTACGCTGCGCCGCTAATGCGTTATCAAGCTGTTCACTAGAAATAATGTTTTCATGAACCAGTAAATCACCCAGTCGCATTTTTAATCGAGGTCGCATTAACGTTGCTCCTGTAAAGCTTGCAATCGCGCAGTTGCGTATTGCGCTGATGCTGAGGAAAGGCCGCCAAGAGAAAGCGCGCGTTCATACGCGGTAGCAGCCTGTTGTGCTTGGTCTAGCGCATCTTGGTTTATACCAAGCGCCATCCACCACTTACCGTTGTTAGGCTCTAGTAATGTCATTGCGCTAAACGCTGACACGGCTTGACGAGGCTTATTAACAGCCTGAGCCGACGTACCTTTTAGTATGAGGTAATCGCTTCTACTTTCTTGAAGCGCATTTTCGTCAAGATTGTCTGGCATAATATTAAGTACTTCTTCAAAGCGATTTTCGCCAACAAGAATCTTTGCCATTAACTCGCGCCATTCAAGATTAGTAGGCGCTAACAGCACGCCATCTGAAAGTACGGAAAGCGCTTGAGTGATGCTGCCTTGACCATAATAAAGTGCAGCTAATTGCCTTCTTGCCTCGTGGTTTTCTGCGTTAGCTGTTAATGCTAGCAACAAGCTTTTTTGCGCCTCTTGGTACATACCGAATTCATACGACTTCATACCGGCAGCAAAGTGTATTTCGCTTTGTTCTTCTGCAGATTTTGGTTTTACCGTTGTAGAGGGACCACGTGTGATAATGCTCTCTTGCGTTGCGCTACTAACCGCCTCGTTGTTATCTGTGCTTGTATTTTCAGCTCCAGTGTTCTCAGCACTGCTTTGATCATTACTTGCTACATTCGCAGCACTTGTGTCAGCGGTATTTGTTTCAAGCGCAGATGGCTCTGATGCTGGTGAAGCTGTACTTTGTGCTATTAGGCTCGTTAACGCAGTGCCTTCCTCTTGCTGTTCTACAGAAGATGCTGCAAGTCGAAAGGGTTCCTCGTCGTCTACAGCTTGTTCTGTATCAGACAATGCTTGTTCGGCAACCGACTCCCCTTTGTTTCTCAACGCTAAATCTTCGCTCGACAACGGTCTTGTTGTAATACCTTCCATAGTGCTGGAAGTAGGTGTGGCAGTTGGTACAGTACTGCTCGTCTGTGGCTCAATCCCTGGTGTTGCTGCGTCTGCCGTGTTTGCCTTATTAGGTACTGCCGCAGTCTGACTCACTTTTTCAGAAGTGCTTTTAACAGTGTCTGCACGGTCACTGCTATTGTCAGTAAAAACAGAATAGGCGGCCACTATTAATATTACGATAATCAGTACAAGTGCAATACGCAACGTCGGTCGTTGCTTGGGAAGTTGAACCGTAGGCGATAAACCAAAATCATTCGACTCGTTACGTTCATCTAACGATTTAAGCGTGTTATTCAGAATGCTCATAACGCGCCCTTGTAAACATTAAAAGAGAGAAAAACGGCAATAAGAAAAATTGAAAGGTAGATAGTACGCGTATTGGGAAGAAGCCGGTTTTTACAGTCTTCTGTGTCGGCAACGGCACTTAACATATGAAACCAACTGGCCCGCTCTTTACCCTGCCCATAGGCACGCAGTAACATTTTGTGGCATACAATATTCACTAGTCGCGGCGTACCCTTAGTGGCAAGCGCTATAACATTTCTAACCGATTGAGGAATGATACTTTCGTTTCCACCTGCCATAGTTAGCCGGTGACCAATGTAATAAGCAACCTCTTGAGAAGACATAGTACGCAAAGTATACGAGAAGCTTATGCGCTGCCTAATTTGACGTACTTTAGGATTCGATAAGTTATGATCTAGCTCTGGTTGACCGAATAAAACAATTTGCAGCAGCTTACTTTTTTCCGTTTCTAAATTACTAAACAGCCTAAGCATTTCAAGCGCGTCCCAACTAAGCGACTGTGCCTCATCAATAATAAGCACCGCCTGTCGGTTTTCTTTCTTAAGCATTAGCAATTGAGCTTCGATAGCATTGTGCAAATTCTGCCTTACGCCTTCCTGCTCGGTATCCACACCTAGCTCTTTTGCAAACGCCATGCGCAGTTCATCGGGCGACAAATAAGGGTTTGGTAAATAACAGGCAACAAATTTATCGTTTAAATGGTTGATAAGCTTTCGGCATAACAGCGTTTTGCCTGTACCCACCTCGCCAGTTACTTTTATAAAGCCCTCTGCCATGCTAAGCGCAGACAAAATAACTTTTAACGCTTCATTATGCGGTGCTAACGCACAGAAAAACTCTGTGTTTGGCGTTAGCGAAAACGGCATTTCGTTGAAGTGATAAAAGTCGAGGTACATGGCTAGTTTCTATACCACTGATCTAACAACGACTGCGTGCGCTTACGCTGTTTTTCCCATGAGTCAGGCTGCACAACAGACGGTCGAATTAAGATCACTAGCTCACGTTTGGTTTGTGTTTTGGCGATATTTTTAAACAAATTACCAAACACTGGAATGTCGCCTAAAAATGGAGTTTTCGATTCGGTGTCGTTGGTTACCGTTTCCATTAAACCGCCAATGACAACAATCTCACCATCTCTTGCGCGAATAACGGTGTCTGACTCACGAATGTTACTTTGTGCTAGCGGCAGCTGAATTTGTTGTTCGCCCACTTGAATTACTTTGGTTTGCTCCGCAGTTTCAGTGACCGACGGATGCACATGAAGAATAACCGAGCCAGAACGATCAATTTGAGGGGTTACATCAAGGGCAATACCCGAGAAAAATGGCGTAAGCTCAATGTCATTATCGTTTTGTGTATTTGCGGCATTTAGCTGCTCACTGGTGGAAACATCAGTGACAAAGTATTCGTCTTGCCCCACTTTAATTACCGCTTTCTGGTTGTTGGTAACGGTAACACGAGGGTTGCTGAGCATCTGCACATCGCCCTGCGTTTGCAGTAAATTAATCACGCCATCAAAATCACCGGCTGCAATTCGAAGCGTTGACACACCGCCAATATCAGTACTTATGGTGTTACCAATACCATTTACGGCATTTATAGCAGGGTCGATGCCGTTTACCGTGTTTGCAGCAAAGTTAGACGCCAAGGCACCGCCGCTAAAACCAAAGTTGGCTCTGCCGGAAAGGCCGCTGGCAATGCGATCCCAGCGAACGCCTTGTTGGTAGCCGTCGTTTAGCGTAACTTCAATAATTCGTGCTTCTAACACAACCTGACGCTGAAGGCTTTCTTGGCTTTGCGTTAAAAAGTCTTTTACTACCGCAATTTCGCTAGGTAACGCTCTAATCGTCACCAAACCAGCTTGCGGTGACACCACTACATGACGGCCTTCTTCAGGTGGCAATAATATGGCAAGGGCCTCTTTTAAATCTTCCCAAAAATCGTTTTCACTGGTGGTTTGAATGTTAGAGCCGTTTAGCTGCTGAATGTTATTGCCACCAACTCCGCCTAGACCGCCCACACCACCTTGAGCACCGATACCGTTGCCCGCAATATTGTTGTTACCGTTTATACCGCCGTTGTTGCCACCGTTATTTTGATTTTGTTCGCTTACGCCACCTGCAATCACGCTTACATTAGACAAACCAAAACGTTTTATCATTAAGAAATTTACGGGGATGGACTCTGTTTTCAGCTGAGAAGGCATAACCTGAATGACTTTGCCTTCCATAAAAACATCCAAAGGATACATACGAGAAACAATTTTCAATACATCATCTAGCGCTACTTCTTTCAGCGTTAAGCTTATTTGACCCGATACCTGTGGGTGTACGGCTACACTGTAGGGCGTACCGTCGACTAATGCGTCGAAGAAAGGACGAACATCAACCTCGCTTGCCGATACATCAAAAGTTTTGGTAGCCGTTTGCGTCGGCAACGCTTTATACCGAGATACTTCAGACAAAAGCTCTCGATTAAAATCAGGAGGCGGAGGGGGCGTGTCATTTTTAAGCTGCTGTTGCTGGTTAAGTTCATTTCGAATATGAGGCTTTACCTCTTCGCCCACGCCATACGATTTGCAGCCAGCAACCGTAATAACCAGTGTTATGAACAACGCTTTTGCGATATCGCTATTTTTTAATTTCATAGGTGTACAGTTCAAGTGTTCGTTGCTCACGTCCATCGCTGATAACAACGTCTTTTGCATTTATTTTTAAGATAGTAAATTCGCCCACAGTATCTCCCTGACGATACGATTTACCCGAGATAATAGCTGTCTTTCCGTCAACGCGTTTAAAGATAGATTGTAATGCAAGGTCGCCCTTTACAACGTCCTGCGCTTTGTTTGCACCAAGCGCCGCCACTGCCGGTTTGGTAGGATCGACTTCAGCTGCAAACACGCCGTTCGACAACGCTAGCATGCTGAACGCGCCGACGGTGCCTATATAGTTAAAGCGAAATAAACGTTTCATTATTACTTACCGTGGCCAGTGCTAGACTAAGTTGTGCTTTGGGGTAATCTGTCACGTTGTACGAAAAATCGGTAATAACCACCTTTTCAGGTGCTGCTTGTAAACGTGCTAAATAGTCTTTTAAGTTGAAATATTCGCCCTCAATAACCAACGTCATATTGTGGCGAAATAGGGTTGCGCTTTCACTTTTTTCCTCGCCAAATCGCAGCGTTGTTGTTGGCAAAACATCAAACCTTAACAAACGTATATCGCCCTGCTGATCCAGCAAAGTCATAAGCAAGGCCGGCATACGGTCTGCAGCAACAAAACTGTTATTAAGGCTTGCTAGTTTGTTGTCCACTTCAAGTAATTTTTTGCGCGCACTGTCTAACTGAGCTTGTGCCTGTTTGCCATAATCAACCGCCAAGGCTTCATTCAAGGCATCTCGCTGCAACACAAGGCCGTTATATTCTATGTCTTTGCGTTCAAGGTTTTTATTCGTTGCCGACATGTCGTCTAGCGCAGGCGCTACACCGAACCAATAAAATAAATACACTATCAACCCAAAACTTACCCACAATACCAATTGTTTCTCACGTGGCTGAAGCGCTGAGAATTTATCAGAGAGCTGCTGATACTGACTCATTAGTCTCTCCTTCAAAATCGGTTGAAATAACAAAGGTTCGTACGCGATCTTTATCTGCTACTTGATCGAATTTAACGTGCGAAAACGACTTACCTTTAAAAAAGGGTGATTGTTCAAGCTTCTCTAACCAAATTGGAACGGCCGCCGGTGTCACAGTTTGACCTGTTAGCCGCACCTTTGAAGGGTCAATTTCAATCTGCGTAAGCCATAAGTCGTTGTGATGATAGGTAGCAAGGTCGCGCATGACTTCAACAAACTGTGTGGCATCGTTAGAAAGTTCGCCGCTTTCTACAAATTCGAACAGTGCTTCTCTGTTTTGAATTTTCTTCTGAACATCAGCAAGCTGCGCTTCTAGCGCTGTAATGTTACGTTTTTCTTCAAGCCGTGCGTGTAGCTGTTTTAACTCGTTATTCAGCGCTGATACGTCGTTAGCGCGGGCTTTCAATGCCGATTCCTTACTACTTGCCAATACATTGAAAACAACAGTAAGCGCAAGCATTACCACAAAGGCGCCACCATTTATCCACAACACCTTATCAAAAGGAAGTTTCTCCTTCTGCGGCTTCAGTGATTCTTGATAAAGGTTAATTGTACGTTTCATTACACCTCTCTTGATGCAACTAACGCACTTGCTAGCGCGAAATGGCACGTAGAGTCGACAACGTCAGACAGGTCTAATTGCGGGTTAAACTCCTTCATAGCAGCGGGCTGAAAAGGTTTTAAGCGTTCTATTACTGGCTCGCAATCGAATTGAGTTTTGAATAGAATTTCTTTTAAAGGCGGCTGTTTAAGCTGCGATTCATAGAAATCCATTGAACGCTGTATTTCAAGACCTAACGTATCGCTTACCTGAGACACATCTGTGGTTTCATTAAACTTATTTACAAAACCGCGAAGTCTGCGCGCCAACCAAATAGCACCCGACCTTACAATCATCAAAAAGGGTTCACTATTGGGCTCTTGAACAATAAGCAAACGTGCGTATTCATCATCTGGCGCCATTTCGGCAACCAATACTTCTTTGGTATGAATATGAGTAAGGTGCTTATCTTTTTGTTTGGCAAGTGCTGCTGCTAATGAAGCAAGCGGGGCTTTTTCTGACGCAAACACATCTATTTTTTGTTCGCCCGTTCTGCTTTTAACAGGGTAATCAACGTAATCGACTACCATGTTGGCAGACTCATAAGGAACCAGGTCACCAAGGGTCCATGGCAATGCAGCCGCGATATCTTCCTCAGGTACTTCTGGCTTTGTCACCTGCACCATATGATACATTTCTTGAGACAGCACTACCGATACCGTACAGCTTTCTTCGACCGACTCTAAAATTGCACCAATCTGTTGTTCTAACGGGACATTTACATTAAAAGGCTGCGTGTTCACAGTTTCGATAACGGGACTGCCGGTAACGTTGTTAACCGCGGCTAAACGAATATGGGAAGCACATACAGACACCCCAACAAACACCGTGGGAACCTTGCTTTTTGATGAAAATAAGCGAATGGGCATTTATAGAATTCTTTTCGTCTCAAGCGCATTAATTATTGTAATCACAATACCTTACCACACGTTGTACTAACACGACACCACCTAAAAAGTAGACTAATTGTGTAGAAACAACAACCAGTAGCAAAACGACTTTCAAAAACTTAATATAGAATGAAAATCGCATATAAAGTGAGCTGTGGTTTAGTCTTCTAAATCAGATATTTTACCAGTCGCGGGGTAGTAGTCGAAATAGGGCCCTCGACTTAAACCAAATCGACACCAATAGACTTCGCTACTTTCATTGTTCTGAGAATAAAAACGGGCATGTACTTTAAAGCCATCGACGTTTAAAGCCTCAGCGGTTAATGATGTCCAAAGCTTTTCGCAGCCTTCATCATTCATTTCGCCGCCCGGCCATCCGAAATGATTAATAGGCACAGGACGTCTGCTTCGCTCTTTTCCTTGGTTATCGTAGTGACGAAGCATAATCATAGAGGTAGGTTGTTGCACCTTCCACTGCCAGTGTGACGCCTCAACATGATGCTGAAACTGAGACATACGCTTTGTAAAAACTTCTAATGTGACATCGTTTTCATCAGACTTAAAGGTAGTAGCAAGTACACTTATTAAAGCGATGGTGGCAATAACCGCCCCCACTTTTAATAATCCGTAATCTTGCGAAGGCTTGTTGGTTTTTTTCTTCATTTATTGTTTTCCGCCTGCGTCTATTTATACCGAGCGGTTCTCGGTAAAAATAGGCTTTTATTTATTTTTTTATCGACATTATGACGGAAATTTAAAGCTACTCCACATTTTCATCTTACTTAATTAATTTAAGTTTATGATTTTGTGAGCGTTGTGATACCCCAAAAAGCACCACTTTTCTTTTGAAGCTGCCAGCCGTTTTTAATTAGTTGCTTACGAGTGAAATAGTTAGTCATGCCATGGCCGAATAACACAATACGATTGTGCGCTTCGCTGAGTGTTTGAATATGCTGAGCAAGGTTCACAGTGCGCTTTTTAGCGTGAGCAAAGCTTTCAAAGTCGCCTTTGAATCCGGCAAACCACAGCGTACGGCTTAGCAAAACCCAGTGCCATGCTTTTAGTTTTAACGGAATGTTATAGAAAGGAATGTCCATTTCTTTTAAGTTGTGGCACGTTTCATTGATGGTGACAGCGCCGTACTGTTTTGCTGATAATTGAGCGCGTAAAAGAGGACTAACTATTACATAACTATCCTCAAGGCTCGCTTCTTCTTCTGGAAGACTGGTAGGGTCGAGTTCAGATCTATCGTAATCCTTTACCCACTTTGCGTAATCTGCCGCATTTACTTTGTCGTTATGTGCCGACAGTGGTTTGCCATGGCGAATAAACACCACTTCCTTTTGATTTGTTTTCATCGTCACATCCCTGTGCTGCTTTACTAATAGCTTTTAGGCTGTTTCAAGTACGGTATTATTGGCCCCTTGGCCATAAACAGCGTGACTTATATAGTCTGCCAACACATTCTTCTCATCTTCTGATAAACGTAAACCGTGCTTGGTACGACGCCAAAGCACATCGTCTACGTTCTTAGCCCATTCATACGCAATAAGATAATCAACCTCCGCTTTGTAAAGCATGGCGCCAAAATCAGCACCAAGGTCGTCCAAAGACTTTGCATGCTTTAAGAATTTAAAGCACAACAACCCGTACTGCTTAGCGTATCGCTGCGCTAAAGGAACTGGTAACCAAGGAAAGTCGCTGGTTAGCTTTGCAATAAAACGTTCTTGGCTTTCAAAAGCACCACCTGGAAGCGGAACCTCTTTCGTCCACGCTTTTTTCGCCTTTGGGAAACACGTAACCAATTTATCTACGGCATGCTCGGCAAGTTTTCTGTAGGTTGTAATTTTACCGCCAAAAATATTCAATAGAATTGGCTCGCCCGCACTGCCTTTTAGCTCTACTTTGTAGTCGCGAGTAAGCTCTTGTGCTGATGCATTTTTCTCTTCTAAAAGAGGTCGCACGCCACTGTAACTATGGACTATATCTTCACGGGTAATCTTAGTTTTAAAGTATTCATTTACCACATCAATTAAATAGTGGGTTTCTGCGTCTGAAATCGCAGCATCTGACGGGTTACCGGTAAAGTCTTCATCGGTGGTGCCTACCAAAGAAAAATCACCTTCGTACGGGATAACAAAAACAATACGTCCGTCTTTGTTCTGCAGAATGTAAGCTTCTTCTGTGTCGTACAGCTTAGGAACAATAAAGTGGCTGCCTTTAACCATACGCATTGCATTTGGGTTATTCACATTCACTAAGCGATCTAGAAACGAGACAGCCCAAGGGCCTGCGGCGTTTACAATAGACTTCGCCTTAACTGTAAACGTTTTCCCGCTTTCGTCACGTAAAGTCATAAGCCATAAATTATCTTGTCTCTCTGCACTAACGCACTCAGTGCGAGTTAGAATTTCTGCACCTTGGTCTTGCGCTGCAAGTGCATTTAAAACAACTAGACGGGCATCGTCTACCCAACCATCTGAGTATTCGAAGCAAGTAGAAATACTTTCAACTAGTGGCCCTTGCGGAGTAGTTGCTAGTTTTCGTGAACGAGGAAGCACGTTGCGTTTAGCTAAAGAATCATAAAGAAACATACCAATACGAATCATCCACGCTGGGCGCAGATGTTTTTGATGTGGCAATCTAAAGCGTAGCGGCCACATAATATGGGGCGCTTTCTTCAATAAAACCTCGCGCTCTGCCAAAGCCTCTTTCACTAAACGAAACTCATAGTGCTCAAGGTATCGAAGACCACCGTGGATTAGCTTACTGCTTGAAGACGAAGTAGCGCCAGCAAGGTCACCCTTTTCACAAAGCATAACCGAAAGGCCTCTGCCGGCCGCATCAACGGCAACGCCAACACCATTTACGCCTCCGCCAACAACAAGCGTATCTAATACATGTTCATTTTGATTACTCTGAGTCATTGTTCGCCCTTACATGGCTTTTTCATCTTTTGGCTATTTGACAACCAATTTATTGTTAAGTCAACACAAAACGAAAACAAACGAACATTAAAGAAAAATTAAGAAGCAAAAAAGTGCTATCAGCACGGCTAAGAAAGTAATATTAGTCCGATGGAAAACGTAAAGCGCAAAAGTAGCGCAGGAGCTTGCGTGGGTCTTAACCTATGAAGTAATAAGGTAGATAAGTTTTATGACGAGAAGGTGTCAGGCTTTAACGAAGGTAATGTTATTTTCTTCAATTATTTCCATAATACTTTCAGGTGGCGTTTTATCACAAACAAGACAATCCACTTGAGAGATATGCCCCTGCTCAACCATAGCGCGGCGCTCGAACTTGCTATAATCGGCGGCAAGAATAACATGCTGTGTATGTTCTAATATGGCTTGAGATACCTTCACTTCGCGAAAGTCAAAATCTAATAACGCGCCATCTGCACTAATACCACTGATGCCAATAATGCCATAGTCCATTCTAAACTGACTGATAAAGTCGCAAGTCGCCTCACCAATAATACCGCCATCGCGATAGCGCACCTCACCGGCAGCAATAATGACTGAGAAGTCTTCTTTAGCTGACAAAATAGTAGCAACATGAATGTTATTGGTAACCACATGCAGGTTTTTGTGGTTCAGCAACTTAGTAGCAATAAGCTCTGTTGTGGTACCGATATTGATAAACAGTGAAGCACCGTCTGGTATCATAGCGGCCACAGCATCGGCAATTTTTTCTTTTACCTCGGCATTTTGCGTTTTACGCTCCTGGTAAGGCGTGTTTTCCCAGCTTTTGTTCAGCCCAGCACCACCGTGATAGCGACTTAATACACCGTTGTCGGCGAGTTGATTCAAATCTCTTCTAATAGTTTGTGGCGTAACGTCGCATGCAGAGACAAGATCATCAATAGACATAAAGCCATGTAGCTTTATTAAGCCAACAATTTTTTCATGTCGCTGCGTTTGATTCATTATTTACCCCAAAACTACCTATTAGTTAGGCACTAGTATAATGATTAATGCGTTTACTTCACACGAAAATCGAAAACACAAATGTTCGTTTACGAAAATAGAGCATTGTTAATCACGTGTAAATAATGCACACTCTAGAAAAATATATCTTTTTGGAGTGACGTCATGGGGCAGCATATTCTTGCCATCGACCAAGGTACTACAAGCTCACGAAGCATAATCTTCTCGCCAAACGGCGCCATTGAAGCTATTTCCCAAACTGAGTTTTCACAAAAATATCCGCATGATGGATGGGTAGAACACGATCCTGAGGAAATTTGGGAAAGCGTTGTCTCTACAATAAAAAACGTTTTTGATAGATGTGCACTTACTGCTAAAGACATTGCAACTATCGGTATTACAAACCAGCGTGAAACTACACTGGTATGGCACAAAGACACAGGAAAGCCTGTGTATCCGGCTATTGTGTGGCAAGACAGACGTACATCGCCACTTTGCAGAGAGCTAAGTGAAGATGCGGAATTGGTATCGCACATTACCGAGTCAACAGGCTTACTACTTGACCCGTACTTCTCTGCTACAAAGATTGCATGGATATTGGATAATGTAGAGGGCGCACGTGCTCAGGCAGAAAACGGCGAACTGCTATTTGGAACGGTTGATACGTTCCTAATCTGGCGTTTAACAAACGGTGCTTCACACAAGACCGATGCAACCAATGCATCTCGTACCATGCTGTTTGATATAAACAAGCAATGTTGGGATGAAAAGTTGCTCAAAACTTTCAACATTCCAGCATCAATGCTGCCAGAGGTTATGGACTGTGCAGCAGATTTTGGCGTGCTTGACGAAAGTATTATTGGACGGGCTATTCCTATTCAAGGTGTTGCGGGCGACCAACAGTCGGCGCTTGTTGGGCAAGCGTGTTTTGAAAAAGGTATGGCAAAAAGCACTTATGGTACTGGATGCTTCATGATCCTTAATACAGGTGATGAGCCGCTTCAGTCGAAAAATAGACTGCTTACTACTGTTGGCTATCGAATAGATGGAAAAACAAAGTATGCACTAGAAGGCAGTATATTCATGGCGGGTGCCACGGTACAGTGGCTTCGAGACGGTCTTAAATTAATTGGTGACGCCGCAGAGACAGAAGCGCTTGCGCAGCGCGCTAGACAAGATAACGGCGTATTTTTAGTGCCCGCCTTTACCGGCCTTGGCGCACCGTATTGGGACCCCGATGCGCGCGGCGCAATTTTAGGGTTAACTCGAGACACTGGAATTAGCGAAATTGTTGCTGCGGGTCTTCAGTCGGTATGCTACCAAACTAAAGATTTGCAAAAAGCCATGGAAAGTGACGGCGCGCGCCCCACTACAATCCGTGTTGACGGTGGTATGTCGCGTAACGACTGGGTAATGGGCTTTTTATCAGATATTCTAGGGGCAGAAGTTGAGCGACCTGAAAACACGGAAACAACGGCGTTGGGCGCAGCTTTTCTTGCCGGCCTACAGGCGGGGATCTTCACTTCGTTAGATGATTTAACGCAGTGTTGGAAGAGTGATAGCGTTTTCACCCCAAGACTCACCAAAGACGAACGCAACCGCGCTTATGACGGATGGAAAGAGGCGGTAGATCGTATTCGTTGTAGTTAATCTTGCCCTGCAATGCTTCTCAACTTTTTAGTATTTTCTATATGTTAATAAAGTGCGGTTATAAACCGCACTTTTTTTATACAAAAAAATTTTTATAACATTGTAATTACATTGTCATTTTGTGTTAGTATTGAAATCAAGGTAAACGTTTCACCTTTTACCTTGATTAAGAAATGTTATTTTTTTCAAGAAGTTACAAATAATAAGCGAGAAAAAATAACGCTAAATGTGTAAAAGTAATGTTAATAAGCTTGTTCCGCACATACTAAAAACGTAATTTAAGTGCAAAGTACGTTAGAACGTAGCCTACTCACGGAGAAAACACAGTGACACATAAAATTAACACATCACAGCTAGGCCCTATTGCAAAGCGCTCTCTGCTTGGTGTTGCAATCGCCTCTGCCCTACACTCACCGATTGCCTTATCACAAGACGCTGACACTCAAAATGTAAACGATGCACCTGTTGAAGTTATTGAGGTTCGCGGCATCGTAAGTAGTCTTAAGCGTGCCATGTCTGACAAGAAAGAAAACCTTGCCGTGTCAGATGGTATCGCTGCTGAAGACCTTGGTAAGTTCCCAGATCTGAACGTTGCCGAATCACTTCAGCGCATCACTGGTGTTTCAATTGACCGAAGTGGCGGTGAAGGTCAACAAGTAACCGTGCGTGGTTTCGGCCCGCAGTTCAACACGGTACTTGTAAACGGTCGTCAAATTGCCTCTGACGATGCAGGCCGTGCATTTAACTTTGACGTACTAGCAGCCGACCAAATTACGGGTGCGAATATCTTCAAAAGTGGCGTAGCTAACTTACAGTCGGGCGGTATTGGCTCAACCATTAACGTAACAACGGCTCGCCCATTCGACTACGACGGCTTCCAAGCGGTCGGTAGTATTAAAGGCATGTACGAAAGCCTTTCTGAAGAGACGTCTCCACAAGCGTCTTTCCTTGTAAGTAACACTTTCGCAGACGACAAATTTGGTTTATTGCTAGCAGTATCTCACCAAGAACGTGACGTACAGATTAACCGTATTCAAACTGCTGGCTGGCGTCCAGGTTTAACGCTTTCAAACCGTAATGACGGCGTATTAGCAAGCAATGTTTACCTACCTCGTAACTGGGACCAAGTTGTCGACCAGCAAGAAAGAACGCGTACCAATGCATCATTGGTTGCTCAGTTTGCGCCAAGTGACGACATTACTATTACCCTAGACGGTTTCGTGTCTAAGTTTGAGGTTGATTCTCAAGTTACCGACCTTGCATCATGGTTTGAGCCAGATCGCGTAGGCTCTGCAACTATTTCAGAAAACGGCACAGCCATTCAATTTACCCAAGAAATTGATTTACACCAAGGTAGTGGTAACCCTGCCTCAGACTTCGTAAGCTCAACTCGAGGCGTTCGTGACGTTACCAATAAAGGTTTTGGTTTAAACGTTGATTGGCAGGTTACTGATGCACTTTCTGCAACGTTTGATGTTTCGAATTCTGACGCCAAAAATGATATCGGCGGCAGAGGTCGCTTCAACGTTGTAGGTATTATTAACAATTACGAATTTGACGGTACTGGCGGCACGCCAACGGTTATTCACGATGGTTTTGGCAACGGTCAACTGCCAGACATTAATTTAAACCGCCTGCACTATAACGACCTCGGTAACGTTGTAGCATCTGAAGATGAAGTAACTGAATATAAAGCTGATTTCACTTATCTTGCTGACTCTGAAGTGTTCCGCAAAGTCGACTTCGGCGTTTTGCGTTCAGAGCGTGAAAAATTTGTGTTCCAAGAGTTCGCTTCTCAATGTGCTTTTTGCGGTTATGGCACTGCTGCACCGATTGATGCACTGAACATTCGTCCATTTACGGCAAACAACTTCTTTAGCGGTCTTATTGACACGTGGTATACCTATGACGGTGATGCTTACCTAGACTACCTTGCTTCTCAGGGTGCTCCAGTTACGCCTACGCTGCAAAATAACTATTACAACATTGAAGAAGAAGTAACAGCGTTATATGCACAGTTCGAGTTTGGTTATGACATCGGTGATATGCCATTAACCATGAACTTCGGCGCACGTTATGAAGAGACTGACGTAGCTGTTTCAGCAGTTCAAGCATTTATCTCTGACGTCGTTCCAACGTCAGATCTTACGCTTTTCGCAAACCGCTTTGCGCCAGCACAAGACATAGTGGGTACGTCGTCTTACTCGAATATCCTTCCTAGCTTGAACGTTAAGCTTGAAGTACAAGAAGACATGATAGTTCGCTTCTCGCGCTACGACTCATTGACTCGCCCAACAATGTCGCAGATGTCTCCAGCAACAACGTTTGGTGAACCTCGTCGTCAAAACCTTCAAGCTAGTGGTGGCAACCCTAACCTTAAGCCATTTAGCGCGGAGAACTGGGATCTATCGTTTGAATGGTATTACAGCGATGACTCTGTATTCTCGTTTGCAGTATTCAGCAAGGAAGTAGAAGACTTTATTATTACGCTGTCTGGTCCGGAAACTTACAACATGACTGACCGTCTTCCTGGAGATTTCCGTTGCGCAGCAGCAGATTGTGCTCCGGGTGTATCTCTTGACCCACAAGACCCATCTCGCGACGTAGTAGCTGATACTGAAGAACTCAATGGTGCAAGTGAAGTTTACACAGTAACGCGTCCACAAAATGGTGAAACAGCAACGGTTAACGGTTATGAAATTGCACTTACCCATGTATGGGATAACGGCTTTGGTGTAACCGCAAATGCTACAGTAGTGAACAGCGACGCAGAGGTCTCTGGCGATATCACTCAATCATTTGCGTTAGAAGGTCTCGGCGACTCTCAGAACCTTATCTTGTTCTACGAGAAAGACGCGTTCCAAGCGCGTGTTGCATTTAACAACCGTGAGTCGTTCTTGTTTGCACTTGATAACGGCTTCTCAGGCGAACCAACTACGACCGAAACATACGGTCAGTGGGACGTAAGCGCAAGTTACGACATCAACGAACATCTAACGGTTTTCGTTGAAGGTATTAACGTAACTGAAGAAGAACTAACGCAAGTTGGTCGTTTCCCAGACCAAATTTACTCAATTGAAGATAACGGCTCTCGTTACGCAGTGGGTATACGCGGCTCTTTCTAAGAAGCGTGTGTTTTGGCAGGGACTAGTCCCTGCCATTTATTCATAAGCTTAATGGCAAATTATTTGAGTTTATGAATAAATGTAGTAAACACGTTTAAGTAGCGACAACTCATGAACCAATCTACTCAATCTTCTAAAAAGCAACGCATCGTTATTGTTGGCGGCGGCACGGCTGGGTGGCTGACAGCAGCCATAGTAGCAGCAAAGCATAATATTGCTGTCGGTGAATGCGGGCTTGATATCACGTTGGTTGAATCTAGCGATATTCCTACCGTGGGCGTAGGTGAAGGTACATGGCCTACTATGCGAAACACGCTGAAAGATATTGGTTTGTCTGAAAAAGAAGTGTTTCGACGCTGCAGCGCTGCCTTTAAGCAAGGTGGTAAGTTCGTAAACTGGGTAAAAGAAGAAGGCGACTATTACTATCACCCATTTACCGTGCCGCTAGGTTATGGTCGCGTTGAAATGGCGCCTTATGTAGGCAACATTGCAGAGTTTGCCAATGCAACCAATTTCCAGCAGCACGTATGTGAACGCAATATGGCGCCGCGCACGCTTAACGAAGAAGAATACAGCAGTGCTCAGTCAAACTATGCCTACCATTTAGATGCGGGCGCATTTGCTGATTTACTAAAAGAATTTAGTAAAAATCAGCTTGGCGTCAATCACAAAGTTGCCACCGTAGAACGTGTTCACGCCACATCAAGCGAGCATATTCAAAGCATTACACTAAACGACGGTAGCACGCTTGAAGCCGACCTTTTTGTAGACTGCTCAGGCTTCCGCTCTTTGTTACTAGGTGAAACCCTTGGCGAAGCAGTGGTTCCTACCGACGATGTATTGTTTAACAACTCAGCAATAGCCCTTCATGTACCCTATGAAGATGATTTTGAGATAAAGCCCTATACCCAAGCAACAGCACAAGAAGCAGGCTGGATTTGGGATATTGGCTTGTCATCAAGGCGTGGTGTTGGTCATGTGTACTCTACCGACTACACCAACGACGCCCGTGCAGAAGAGGTGTTACGCCAGTATGTGGGCGACGAAAAAGGCGAGTTAAACGCAAGAATCATTCGCTTTAACTCCGGCTATAAAAAGCGTATTTGGAAAGGCAACTGTATTGGGGTTGGTTTGTCAGCGGGCTTTGTAGAGCCCCTTGAAGCCACCGCATTAATGCTTATTGAAATATCGGCCCGCTTTATTGCAGAGCAAATGCCGCTGCCGGTCAGTGCCATGCCAATAGTGAGCCAGCGTTTTAACAAACAAATGCAATATCGTTGGCAACGCATTATCGATTTTCTAAAACTTCATTACATTTTTAACCAGCGAAGCGAACCTTATTGGGTAGCGAATCGCGACCCAAAGTCTATTCCTGATTCTTTAAAAGAAGATCTAGAGATATGGAAATATCGTGGACCCCAAATTACTGATTTCTCTGCAGCAATAGAGCTTTTCCCTGCTGCAAGTTATCAATATGTTTTGTATGGAATGGGTTTTTCACCAGACTTTTCTTTGCAATCTCATTTCTACACAGAACGCCAGTTAGCTGATAAGGTTATTCAACAAAATCAGCTTATTACACAGCAAAAACTAAGTAGCTTACCGAACCATCGCGATTACATAGAGCAGTGGTTAGCAAGCTAACGAGAATAATAATATGCCAAACTTTCAGACGTTATCATCTGACCTACACAGCGAAATACGTGTCGATGAAAGCAAACTTACCGCTACATTCGCAAAGTTCCACTTGGTGAATGTAGAGGTTAAAGAAGCTGTTCAAGCCTCTTGCGAGTATCCTCTTTTTTTTAGCAAAGCCGCAAATAATCAATATTGGACTGTATCCGCATTATGCGGTTTAGCACCGCAAGAGAATGTATTTGAAACACAAGGCGCGTGGCTTGCACACTTTACGCCATTAAGCCTAAAAACGCTTCCGTTCACATTGAGCTTTGAAAACAGCGCAGACCAGCCCGACACACTTTTAGACATGGATTCCCCTGCGGTTTCGCAAAATACTGGTGAACCCCTTTTTCTTTCTTCAGGGCGCCCTACCGCCTACTTCGACAATAAGAAAAAGCTGCTTTCAGAGCGTGTGTCAGGAATGCAGCAAACAGCTGCATTGCTTAATCAAGTGAACGAAATGGAGCTAATTCAATCTGTCGACTTAATTATCGAATACGCTGACAACACCCAACAGCGCGTTGGCGGCCTTGCTACCGTGAACGAGCAACGTTTACACAATTTAAGCAGTGATGAAATGGCATTGCTTCATCAAAAAGGGTTGCTGAATGTGCTGTTTAACGTGCTTGGTTCGATTTTTCAGGTAAACCGCATTATTCGACTGCACAACGCCAAATTTCCATCTCGCGCTGTTAAGAACGTTAAGTTCGAAACCAGCAAGTCATAAGCACCTTAGGAGTTAATTATGTTTTCTAACACACTTCAGGTGTCTGTTTTCGTATTCGTGACTGCGCTAATTGGCTTACTTACTTACCTGAGTTGCCGCGGGCAAAACAGGGGCTCGCAATCACAAAGTGAGTACTTTCTTGCTGGTGGTGGTTTAGCATGGTATTTCGTTGCAGGTAGTATCACCCTTACTAACTTAAGTACCGACCAGCTAGTAGGTATGAACGGCAACCAAATGGCGCTGCTTGCTTTATGGGAGCTTGCTGCGGTTGTAGGCTTATTTGTTTTAGCAAAAGTATTTCTGCCTGTTTATTACAAATTTAAGTGCACCACAACTACCGAACTGCTAGAACAGCGTTATCACGACAAACACATTCGCGCCGTTATCAGTGCGCTATTTTTTGCCGGTAGCGCGTTAATATTTTGCCCCGCGGTAATTTACTCTGGCTCGCTATTTATGCAGTCAATGTTCAATATTGAACTACCGCTTATGTATATTGCAGTTACCTTCGTTATCGTGGGCGCACTTTATGCAATATTCGGCGGTCTTCGCGCCGTTGCGGTATCAGATACCTATTCAGGTGTTTTACTGCTTACCATGGCTGTGCTCGTCGTCATACTTGCGCTTCAAGCTATCGATTACAACTTCGAAGGTATTCCTCAAGAACGCCTAACCCTTTTAGGCGATGATGAATCACCTATACCTTGGCACACCTTACTCACGGGTATGATTTTTATTCAGATGTTCTATTGGGGCACTAACCAAGTTATTACCCAACGCGCAATGGCTGCACCTTCTTTAAAAGAAGCACAAAAAGGGGTTTTTGCTGCTGCCGGTATTCGCTTGCTAATTGTGCCAGCAATTATCGTTATCCCTGGTATTGTGTCTTTTAAACTGTTTGGTGATATTGGTGATAGCGCCTACGGGAGAATCGTAGCTACCGTGCTACCCGATTGGCTTTCTGGTGTATTTGCTGCAGCTATGGCAGCGGCAGTACTCACTACCTTCAACAGCAACCTAAACTCTGCGGCAGCGCTATATGTGTGCGATATTCACGAAAGCTATGTGAATAAAACGCCAAACGTTCCCAAGCTTAGTGGCTATGTCACCGTATTGCTTTGTTTAGTGTCTCTTGCTCTTATTCCGGTATACCAGCAAGCAGACAGCATTATTAACCTAGTTCAAAAGCTTTACGGATTACTAAGCATGCCTATTTTGTCGGTATTCATAGTGGGCCTATTATTTAGAAATGTGCATGCATTTGCAGCCATAGGAGCGGTTGTCTTTGGCGTGTCTATTTATGCACTTATGAGCTTTGAGGCATCACCGTTATACGCGCCATTTGGCTTACACTATATCCACTTAATGTTCGCTACGCTTATCGGTTGTGTTGCATTCGCATTAATCGTTAACAGAATGGTATTTCGCCAAAAGGCTGAGTTTTCATTAGCGATTTACAAAAACGACTAACAAAAAATTCACAATGCAAAAAGGGTGTCGTTGTGCACCCTTTTTTATTTGTTAACAATTTATTTCAACTACAATTTGAATATAAATGCTTAAGCCAGGTTGCTTTCAGCGTCATATATTGCAATAAGTTAAACGTTTACCCATTTATACTAGAATCGCCGTGTTTAACGTGCTTAAATATGCAAGATCGCGTTAAGCATTAGCTTTCAAAAAGGCTTAACAAATTTTCTACACCGCCAAATTTACGTTTTTTTAACGCTGAGGTTTCTATGTCGTCAATAACCCCATTCGTTCGTTTATCGAATGAAAAAGCCACCCTCATTTTCGACTGTCAGGGGCGAATGCCTAAAGTCATTTATTACGGCGCAGCGTTAAGCGAAAGTACAACACCACAAATGATGTCCGTATTAAATACGCGACAAGAGGCAAAGTGCGCCCCGGTTATTGAGCCACCTATTACATTGGTGCCAACTCATGGTGAAGGTTGGACAGCGCAACCAGGACTTGAGGTATCAGGTGATGCCGACCAATGGTCTGCGGGCTTTACTTTGGTAGAGGTTAATCAAACCAATAATGCGGTTGCGTTTGTAGCCGAAGACACTCATCGCGGCATGCGCCTAATTACCTCTGTTGCGTTAGATGAAAATACGTCGGTAGCGCAGTATTCATCACGCATAGAAAACATTGGCTCAACAGCGATTAATTTGGGTTATTTAAACGCGGCTTGTCTGCCGCTTCCCACCACAGTAACAAAACTTAAAACCTTCGAAGGAAGATGGTCTGCTGAATTTCAAACCAAAGATCACGACCTGTTTTTTGGAAGCTATGTGCGTGAAAACCGCAGAGGCAAAACCTCTCACGATACATTTCCCGGCCTTATTGCATTCAGTCCTGGTACAGGGGAATTACAAGGCGAGTGTTACGGCTATCATTTAGGCGCCTCGGCCAATCATAGGCTACGGGCAGAGTTAATGGCGGATGGACGCAGCTACGTACAGTTCGGCGAACTTCTTTTCCCCGGCGAAGTGGTACTAAGTGCTGGTGAAAACTACACAACCCCCGTGTTGTATACCGGCTTTGGTGATACAGGTTTCTCTTCGCTTTCGCAGCAGTTTCATCAGTTCATTCGCGCAAATATTTTAAAGCACGACGCACAGTCAAAGCCTAGACCCGTTCACTACAACACATGGGAAGGCATTTACTTCGACCACAATGAAGAAACGCTTAAAGCACTTGCAGACAAAGTGGCGCCATTAGGCATTGAGCGATTTGTATTGGATGACGGGTGGTTTCAAGGAAGAAGAAACGATAAAGCAGGACTTGGAGATTGGTTTGTAGACGAAGATATCTATCCAAATGGCCTTGACGGGTTAATTGACCACGTAACAGGTCTTGGAATGGAGTTTGGTATTTGGTTTGAGCCTGAAATGGTTAACCCTGATAGCGACTTATATCGTGCGCATCCAGACTGGGCGCTGCAAACGCAGAACAACCCGCACGTGCCTTTTAGAAATCAATATGTGCTGGATTTAACCAACCCTGAAGTGGTTGATTATTTGTTTAATGTGATAAACGACGTGCTTTCGACATACCCAAAAATCAGCTACATAAAATGGGATATGAATCGCGATGTGAATCACCCAGGAAATCTTGCCGGTAAGCCTGCAATGCATGGGCAAATGGCAGCGCTGTATAGCCTTATTGACCGCGTTAAAGCTTCTCACCCCGGTATTGAAATTGAAAGCTGCTGTTCTGGTGGTGGTCGTGTTGATTTAGGCATTTTACCTCATACCGACCGTTTTTGGACATCAGACTCTAACGATGCGCTTGACCGCCTATACATTCAGCGCGGATGCTCATACTTCTTCCCTTCTGAAGTAATGGGAGCACACGTTGGTCCACGTGATTGCCATATTACGGGGCGAAACTTACCAATAGAGATACGCGCGGCTGTCGCCATGTTTGGCCACATGGGTATAGAGATGGACCCACGAGAGTTAACCGACCACGAACAGCGAGTACTAACAGACGCTATATCGCTGTATAAGAAATATCGACACATCACCCACAGCGGCAACTTGTATCGCATGGATGACGATGGCATGAATGTTAAGTTTGGATATGTCTCTACTGACAAACAAGAAGGTATATTCGCCTATAACAGCGTTATCGAAACAGTGCGTACTACGCCGAACCGTTTCTATTTTGCAGGGCTAGATGCTGATAAACAGTACACCATTGAACGTGTATGGCCTGGAAAATTAAAAGAATATACGCCGTCTATTTTACAGCAAACCGAAGGGCAAATTTTCTCAGGTGAAGTGCTAATGAAATACGGTATGCAGCTGCCTGTATTATTTCCACAGACTGCATTAATTTACGCAGTGAAAGCGGTGTAATACACCGCTTTAAGCAATAAAAACGAGCAGCAAAGTGACTTCGGCTTTATGCCGCTCGTTTTTTAATTGTCTTCTTAATTTTCTTGAGGATCTTCACAAATCGTTTGTCGCTCTCCTCACCTAACTCATTAACCACACGTTGCGCCTCGTCAATTTTATCTGCATTTAGATATAATTCGGCCAATCGCAACTGCGCCCAATTTGTTGAAGGCAAGCCTTCGGTATCAATATCAGCCACTGCATATTCCGTCAAATAGCCTTCGAGCGCATCAATACCCGCTTTCGTGTAGTCGCCGCTTTCAACCGCTAAATGTCCAATACGGTATTGGCCGTACATCAAGGTACTTTTATTTTCTTGATAGCTCTCCCATGCTTCATCACTGCTTTTCGACACGCTGGGCAACTTGAGCACCGCCAGCGGTGCTAGAACATCGTAAGAAGCGGCATATTCCTCTTCTGATAAGTAAAAGCTACCTAGCTCCATACGCGCCCGAATTTGCGTATTGTCATTTTCTATTAGTGACGCATACAGCGCTTTTGCTTCTGTTTGTTTATCGTCCTGAAGATACAAACGGGCAAAAGCAAACTGCCCATCTACTTCGTTTAGGTCTGAAATCTTTTGAGCAAGCAGTGAAGCTTCTTCCATATCACCACCAGCAATAGACGGCGCCATCATATGAAACTGCATTAATGCTTGATACACCTCAATATTATCCGGCGCTATATTTACTGCTGTCTCTAAACTTTCCTTAGCTTTTTTTGCATACCCTAACGCCGAAAAAATACTGCTGGATGCCTGTGCCCCCATGACGCTAGCATGCATGTGATAAGCTTTATAATTGTCGCTATACGTATCTATAAACTGCTCTGCCGCTTCCTCAGCATCGTCCAAGTCAATATTCATAAGCGACGACACTAACATACTGTATTGCTGTGGCGTTTTTGACTTTATTGGCACTAGCGTATCCACAATGCGCGAAAATTCTCCCTGCTTAAAGTAACGCTTTAGGAGCATTTCCTCGTTGTTTGATTCAACAGCATTGATAGGGTTGTCGTCATGACTTTCGGCCTCTACATAAGAAAAGGGGGTTAATAGAGCGCAAGCAAATGCGACTACGAGCAAATTTCGGTAATTCATATCATGTCCCTATGGTTTGGATGGTATTGATTTAAGTGATTTGAGTGTTATGAGTAAACAAACATAAGCCAATAAAAAAGAGCGCTTAGCGCCCTTTCAAAACTTACTTGCCTTGCATTTCTAAGCCAAGGGCCCAGCGGTCGTCAAAGCCTTTCCACGGCGAGGGTTTCTTACCGTCCACAGGAACTTGCGCGCTGCTGCCTTCAATGTTTAAAAAGTCACAGTATTGGGACAATGATTTCACATGGCAGTTCATTAACGCTAACGCAAAATGTTCATTTATGGCATTTAGCTTTTGAATCTCCCACGCAGGTTCTATATAACTTCCTAAATCAAATTCACTTTCGTAAGCTTCTGCTGGCGCTGGGTGCCCTGCCACATTATGACGTGCGTTTTTAACCGTAAGCAGCTTTGTACCTTTACTGCCGGTGTTATCAAAAAGCCATTTTATGCCGTCGTAGCCTGAGATATCGTCGTTGTCACCTGCAACATAAAGCACTGGAATTTGGATATCGTTCAACGACTTCACATCAAACAGCTGATGTTGCCCACCCCACGGCGCAAGTGCCAGTACCGCTTTCCACTCAGGTAGAACCTTGTCGCTTGATGCGTTGCCACCAGCACAGGTATTCAGTGCTTGCTTCACCTTTGCTACTACCTCTGGCGCGGTAGTGCCAGTAAATGTTGCCGCAGTTTGGTCGTTAAATGCATAGCACGCACCAGCAGTACTTACTGCCCCGTAGCCACCCATTGAATAGCCAATAACACCTGCTTTTTTGGCATCTACCGCATCTTGAAACAACGCGTGGTTTGCTATTGCGCCTAAGGTGAATACCTGATCTCTAGAACGGTTTAGCAGTGTGCTTGGAAATCCAGAATAAGGACTTTCGGCAAAGTTAACTTCTTCGTTGGTAGAGTCTGTGTGGTCGATAGCGGCAACCACATAACCATGAGACGCTAAATGCTCACCCAAATAATACATGAGCGTTCTGTAGCCCGTGTAGCCATGGGAAATGACAATAACGGGGTATTTTTCTTTCGACGTCGCAATGGCTGCATCTCTATACGCGTTCGCCTGAATTTCAAAACGCTTACCGCTGCGAGTTTCATTACTATAAGACGCTAAAGCACTCCCTTTTTCTGCTGGGTACCACACCTCTAACGTTAACGAACGTTCTGCCATCCCTTTTATTAAATCTGGCACCATCTCTGGGTAGGCCACTTCGACAGTTCGAACGCCCACAGCGAATTGGCCGCTATCACTAAGTTCAGGCATAACGTCATGGGGAAAAGGTTTATAAAGCGTTTGCGCAGCATTTACTGTAAAACTCAGCGTTTGAAGGGCAAAGAGTGCAGCGCCACAAAGTAGGGTTAACGTTTTCATAATGGTGACTTATAAGTTGTTATTTGAAGTATCAGTGTAGCTTTTTGAACCTACCAAACAACCCGCAAACCATTGTTATTAATGATTGTAAAACATAACACCAAGTAATTGATTAGGCGTTTATTCTACGTTCTCTTCAACCACGTTGAAATAAACGGAATGACGAGAGAGTTCACCGCGTGAAACAAGCTTTTGAAAAACAGACCAGCGTGATTCAAATGACGTTTTGAACATCGGTGAATAGCCTTCGGCTTCAAAGTTAATATCTCGCAATGTATTGGCACTTTCTTCACTAGATAAAATGCTTGTTAACGCACGGTCAAGAGCCGCCACAACCTTACCACCAAGAGGCGTTAGTGAACAAAAGAGTCGCTTTGTTCCTCTTGTATTAAAAGAAAGTTCTTCTGCTTGAAACGTGGTGAACTGTGCAAGCTCACTTGACGAAAGCGTATTTAATTCACTATGACCTACGTACCCAAAGTCAATGCGCCCCGTTTTAAGCAACGCTATGGTATGTAACCCAAGGGCTTTTCCAAGCCCGTTTAGCACTATAACGTTTTCTAACGTTTGATACTGCTTCACCGTTTTCCCATAGGCATTTGTTACGCCTTCGTACAGCACAGTCTTGAAGTTTGCTTCAAGCAACTTTTGTATAGAAATTAAAGGAAAAAGACCGTTAATACCTCCCGAGTTAGTGGCTTGAGCGCTATCTATTACGGCTTTTTTGCCTAGCACGAGAATGGGAAGATTAATTGAAGTGGGCGTTGAAAAATATCCCCATTGCTTGCGTTCTTCATTTAACGAAGCACCAAAAAAGCAGTAAACGTTATTGTTGCTACTTCCCTTTTTTACCAGCGATAGCGCACGTTTTACGGGATAGGCTTCGAACTTATGACGGAATTCGGGAAGGTGCGAAGCTAGGTGCTTCATATTCTCGAGCATTGGCCCAGAAGCGATGGTTACACCATCAATTGCCATATTAGCTTCTGGCGGACGCAACCAAACTACCGTGGTCGTTTCGAAGGTGCTTTCCTCTGCTTGATCCGCGCTAACGAAGCCCACATAAAAAAACACAACAGCAAATAATACCTTTTGAACCAACGTCTGCACGTAAATGAAGTTCCAGTGCCAAAATATTAATCAGTATTATTGTCAATGTTAGCCAATATTTACGCGATAGTCTCTTCAATTAACGCACTTGTATGCTGTTGAGCCTGAAAAATGAGGTAGGGCTGTAAAAAAGTTGAAAACCTATAGAAAATAAGCTTTCAAAAAACTAACTGGCAAGAAAAAGCCGCGTTAAACGCGGCTTTTTGAAAACATAGGCACTACTGATTTTAGAACGGAATATCGTCATCAAAATCGAAGTCTGGTTCAGCCATTGGTGGTGTTTTAGGCTGAGACTGATTGCCGCCTTGTGGGGCTTGATTATAACCGCCACCTTGGTTTTGGTTGTAACCACCTTGGCCACCCTGTTGTTGGCCGCCTTGCTGCTGATAACCACCTTGATTTTGGTTATAGCCGCCACCTTGGTTATTTTGCTGACGCTGATAACCACCGTTACCGCCACCGCCTTCACCACCGCGACCGCCAAGCATTTGCATTTGGTCTACGATAATTTCAGTTGTGTATCTGTCTTGACCTTGCTGATCTTGCCACTTACGCGTTTGCAATTTACCTTCAACGTAAATTTGTGAGCCCTTTTTCAGGTACTCTCCGGCAATTTCTGCTAAGCGACGATACATAGTAAGGCGGTGCCACTCAGTGCGCTCTTGAACCTGACCTTGTTGGTCTTTCCAGCTTTCGCTAGTTGCTAGGCTCAAGTTCGCAACGGCGTTACCGTTAGGCATGTATCTAACTTCTGGATCATTGCCAAGGTTTCCAACAAGAATAACCTTATTAACGCCTTTCGTTGCCATTGATGTCTCCTGTAACGTATTTAATGGCTTGTTACTGCGTACAGCAACAAGCACGAAATTGTATCGGTATTAGCCGGCTAGTATATCGTATTTTATTCACGATATTGGAAGTTTTTCTGCAAAGTCCAGCTTTCCCGTTAAAAGCTAACAGAATTTTTCCAAAGCGTCTTCTGCACTTTCGAACCGTTCGTTCTAAAACAATCCTTACCACCACGCTCCGTAGAATGCGATAAGCAAAAACACCACGGCAACTGATGCAATGTTAAACCCTTTTGATGTTGAAAAATCAACATCGCCAAGCTCCACCGCGTTCTTATGCACACCTTTCTTCTCAACTAAAGACACCACCACGGCAAGGGCAACACACAGTAAGAAAATAAGGCCTACGCGGTCAATAAAAGGTAGCTCTGGCCAAAACTGTCTAAATAAAATGCTTAATACAAACGACCCTAGCGCAGCCAACAAACCACCGTTCGCTGTGGTTTGTTTCCAAAACATACCCAGCACAAACAGAGCACAAATACCCGGAGTAAAGAAACCGGTAAACTCTTGGATGTATTGGAACGCTTGGTCAAAGTTTCCAAGTAACGGCTTTGCCACCACCATGGCAATAACCAATGCAACAAAGCTCACTGTTCGGCCCACTTTCACATAGTGTTGCTGCGTTTCATTTGGGCGTTTGTCTTTGTATAAATCCATAGTAAAAATGGTAGACACGCTGTTGGTCATCGACGCAAGAGACGACACAATTGCTGCTACCAATGCCGCAAAGATAATACCTTTTAAGCCAATAGGCATAAGCGTCATTAAGCTTGGGTAGGCTTGGTCTGGCTTTGCGAGGTCGGGAACAATAAGAATGGCAGCAATACCAGGCAGCACAACGATAAGCGGCATCAACAATTTCAAGAATGCAGCAAATGCGATACCTTTTTGCGCTTCCTGCACACTTTTAGCTGCCAAGGCACGTTGAATAATGTATTGATTAAAACCCCAGTAAGATAGGTTCATTATCCACATACCGCCTATTAACACCGAGATACCAGGTAGGTCCATATAGTGCGGATTGTCTTTCGACAAAATCATGTCGAATTTTTCAGGAAGCTTGTTGGTTAAATCAATAAAACCTTGAATAGCACCATTGCCATCGCTGATAAGGTTTAGTGCGGTATATGACAAAAACAAACCACCGAACACCAATAACACCACTTGAATAATATCGGTTAGGGCAACCGCTTTTAGACCACCATAAAGTGAGTAAGCCAATGAAAAAAGCCCCAAAAACATCATGCCGTAAATCATGTCTACGCCGGCAATGGTGTTAATAGCTAGGGCGCCAAGCCATAGCACCGCGGTCAAGTTTACAAATACATAAACACCTAACCAAAATACCGCCATCACTTTACGAACCCTGTGATCGTAGCGCTGCTCAAGAAACTGCGGCATGGTGTAAATTTTGTGTTTAAGAAAAACCGGAAGGAAGAACTTACCTACAATAATTAGGGTAATGGCTGCCATCCATTCATACGATGCAATGGCTAAACCTAGCTGATAGCCAGAGCCAGACATACCAATGATTTGTTCCGCTGAAATATTGGCGGCAATGAGCGATGCACCGATGGCCCACCAAGGAAGGCTTGAGCCAGCTAGGAAGTAATCGTTGGTATCTTTTTCATGACCCTGTTTCTCGCGCGACACCCACCATGCAATTCCGATAAGCGCGACAACATATATCACGAACAAAGTGATATCTAATGATGCTAATTTCATAGTTATTCCCAAAGTGTTTATTTTTGGGTGCGGCGGCACTTACGTAGCGATATACGTAGTAGGGTACACAGGTGAAAATTGTATTTTTATAATTTTAAGTATGCCACACCAGTGTTGCATCTAATAGAAAGATGCGGGTGCCAACCATGTGCGATATCAATGAATTTTGTTATTGTCGTCATAGTCAGCAATCGATATTTGTATCACACTTTGAACGGTCGTATTAACAAAAATTAACAAGAAATATGCAAATATGTAAAAACAGCCGCATCAAAGATACGGCTCAAGGGACACAAACAACCGTACGGGTAGGATTGTTTTGACAAGAAAGGAATATGAGTTGGTGTATCAATTCACTGTTTAAGCAAAAGCACCTTGCGTAGCTGTGCAAACATAAATATCTGCCTGATAGCCGGTTTCGTCGAAATACTTATCGGCTACAACTTGCTTAACAGCGTCTACTTTGTCGGTAGGAGCAAGTGCCACAACACATCCGCCGAAACCACCGCCAGTCATACGTACACCACCGGTATTGCCGAGCACCTCATCAATAATTTCTACCAAATAATCAATAGGACGAACGGTAATTTCAAAGTCGTCACGCATCGACACATGAGACTGTGCCATGGCAGTACTCACTGTTTGAATATCGCCCATTTTAAGGGCTTCACTGGCTTCAAGGGTACGCTGGTTTTCAGTAATGATATGTTTAGCGCGTCGGTACACTACGTCTGACATGCGAGACTTTGCCTCTTCAAGCATAGTCATATTGGCTTCGCGCAAAGACGAAACACCTAGAATGGCCGCGCCTTCCTCGCACTGTTCACGTCGAAGGTTATATTCACTGTCAACTAGTCCACGCTTAACATTCGAGTTAATAATGACTATCTGGTGTGAATCAGGTAATGGCGAATGCTGAATATCTAACGACTGGCAATCTAACAGCATCGCTTGGCCTTCATTACCCATAGCTGATATTAGCTGGTCCATAATGCCGCAAGAGCAACCCACAAAAGTGTTTTCCGCCTTTTGCCCCAGCAACGCTGCTTTAACGCCATCTAACGGTAATGCATAAAGCGCACTAATTGCTTTAAGAATCGCAATTTCAAACGATGCTGACGAACTAAGCCCTGCACCTTGTGGCACATTACCTGTTACCAGTAGGTTGGCGCCACTAAAATCAGGCATTGCTTCTTTCAATACTTTTACAACGCCACGAACGTAATTCGCCCATCCCTGGTTTTCATCATACTGAATATCAGTTAATGCAAACTCGTTTTGCTGGTTGTCATAATCCATGGCCGTTACGTTAATAACGTCGTCGCTACGCTTCGCCGCCGCCACCCAGGTACCAAAGTTAATTGCTGCGGGAAAAACAAACCCTTCGTTATAGTCGGTGTGCTCGCCAATTAAATTCACGCGGCCGGGGGCATGCGCAACCAGAGTTGGCGACTCACCATAAAACTGTTGAAACGTTGCAGAAAGTGTCTGATTATCCATTCGCGTTCTCACGTTTTTTGTAATGCACATTCGACAGTGCTTTTAATCTATCTGCTGCTTGTTCTGGCGTTAAATCGCGCTGCGCTTCGGCCATCATTTCATAACCCACCATGAATTTACGCACGCTGGCAGATCGAAGCAACGGCGGGAAAAAGTGTGCATGAAGCGTCCACTCTGGATGAGCGTTATCATCGAACGGTGCACTGTGCCAACCCATCGAGTAAGGGAAAGACGTTTCAAATAAATTGTCGTATCGCGCCGTTATGTCGCCAATAATTTGAGCAAGGCTAAAAGACTGTTCGTCGTTTAGTTCATGCATAGACTGCACATTAAATCGTGGAAGAAGGAGTGTTTCAAAAGGCCACGCAGCCCAATAGGGCACTACCACTACCCAATGTTCGTTTAAGCACACGACACGCTCATTTTTACTAACCTCTTGCTCAGCGTAGTCCAATAACATTGGCGTGTTGTTGTCGTTAAAATATTGCGTTAGCTGAACGAGTTTTTTGGCTGGATCAGAAGGGATGTGCTTCTGCGCCCACACTTGTCCGTGAGGATGAGGGTTTGAGCACCCCATCATTGCACCTTTATTCTCAAATACCTGAACCCAGCAATAGTCTTTACCTAATTCAGCAGTTTGCTGCTTCCAACAACTTACAACGTCTGCACGCTCTTCATCGCTTAATTCAGGCAATGTTTTACTGTGATCGGGTGAAAAGCAAATTACGCGACTGCAGCCTTGCTCCGTTTCAAATTGAAATAAGCCTTTCTTTTCGCTTGTTACTTCGGTGTCTTTCTTTAAAGCAGCAAAGTCGTTTTCAAAAACAAAAGTACCTGTGTACGCCGGATTAACTTCGCCATTCACTCTTGTATTACCAGGGCACAAATAACAGGTTGAGTCGTAAGAAGGCTTTTGTTCGTTATCCGGTTCGTCAGACTGGCCCTGCCAAGGACGTTTAGCGCGATGCGGAGATACAAGAACCCACTCACCCAGTAATGGATTAAATCGGCGGTGCGGATCATTTGTTGGGTCGAATGGCATGGCCATAATCACTCTCTCAGAAAGGCGTTACAAAAATTGCTCTTAACTTATATAGGTTGAAAACAGGTTAAACGTTTACCCAACAATAGTATATTAAGAATAGATGTTTATCAAACCCACAGCAAAGAAAATTAAATGTTAATTTAATAACATTTAATTTTCTTTTGGTATTTAGTAAGCAGCTATTAGGTTACTGAACAGAGAATTGATAGCGAAAGTTTGCATGTAGTGTTTCGCCAGGCTGCACTATACAGTTGGGAAACTGCGCTTTGTTAGGAGCATCGGGAAATTGCTGAGGCTCTAGACACAATGCGCCAAGTTGTTCGGGTGAAGATAATGACCCTGTATAAAACTGCAGGCCAGGGAGATTGGTTGATAGCGCCATCGAAATGCCGGTATCTTCAGCCTTTACCAAGGCTTGCATCGCATTTTCTGCCGATGTGTTTAATACGTAGTTGTGATCGTAACCGCCCACCATCTTGTAAAGTGCTGAAGCCGGTGAACTAGCCGCTTTTTCTTTAATAACAGACAGTTCACGGAAGTCGAATTCGGTGCCCTCTACTGATACTAATTCTCCTGTTGGCAACAGTGTCTCGTCAGCATCGGTTACTTGGTCAGCATCAATATAAAGTAGCGTATTACCTATGGTCTTTTCATTACCCAATGTGAAATATGCATGCTGCGTAAAGCTCATTGGCGTGGCTTTGTCTGTGTTTGCTGTAATGTGAAGTGACAGTTCGTTGTAATTGTTCAATGTGTAATGAGCGGCTACCGACACATTTCCAGGAAATCCCCCTTCACCATCTGGACTATTAAGCGTAAAGGTTACACTTACACTGTCTTCTGATTCACTGTATTGTCCATGCCACACTTTTTTGTGAAACCCAGCAAGTCCGCCATGTAAGTTGTGCTCACCGCCGTTTTTATCCAGTTGGTACAGTTGCCCATCGAGCGAAAATTTACCGTGCCCTATCCTATTTGCATATCGTCCTACGATGGCGCCGCGGTAACTCTCATCATTGATGTATTCTTGTAGCGTGTTAAAGGTTTGAACACAGTGTTTCTGATTACCGTGTTTATCAAGCAGCACAATTTCTTTAATAATTCCGCCGTAGTTCAAAAGCGCAACTTTCATTCCGTTGTTATTATTTAGCACGTACTGATAAACCGTAGCACCGTCAATTTCACCGAATGTAGAAACATCTACTTCCATAACAATTTTTTAACCTTTAGCTAAGCTGGCAAACGATGCGACGTAATAACTAGTACGTGTTTGATTTCCAAAAAACCGTGTTTTGTTGTACAAGTCGCATCATTTTTTCACCTAATAATGTTTTGAGGTTATACGTTTTCCATTGTTTTTAATAGTGTATTTGCCAATAAATACGTATGTAACGGCTTTGTACTAAAGTTTGCACCACTTTCACTGCTGTAAACCCGTAGAACCTTATCTTTTTATGTAAATATAATGTACGCTAATGGTTCATTACTTACATAATGCCTACCTGTAATGTGCCCATCACGAAGGTTGGCCTAAAAACACTAATAAGAAATAGCAACAAGCATGGCAACAATAAAAGATATCGCTCAAGCAGCGGGTGTATCACTGGCGACGGTTTCACGAGTCATTAATAACGGACCTAAGGTAGGCGATGACACGCGAAAACGCGTTAAAAAAATAATGCAGGAAATGGGCTATCGTCCGAACGCTAACGCTCGAGCATTGGTTACAAAACGAAGTGCATCGCTTGGCGTTGTTATCGCAGAACTTCACGACCCCTTCTTTGCCATGCTGGCGCACGGCGTTGAGTCTGTTACACGCAAGAACAACGTGCAAATACTGTTAAGTGCTGGGTCTATCGAAAAAGAGACTGAGCTACAAGCCATTGAAACACTACTTGAGCATCGGGTAGAAGCAATGGTTGTGCACAGTAAAGCGCTTGACGATGAAACGCTAATTGGGTTTGCGAACCAAGTACCAGGCTTTGTACTGATAAACCGCTACATTCCCGAAATTGCTAATCGCTGCGTATGGTTAGATAACATAACTGGCGGCCGTCTTATGGCTGAGCATGCGATTAACCAAGGTCATCAAAACTTGGCGGTTATAAGCAGTCAATATCGAATAGACGACCCAAATCATCGTTTAGAGGGCATTAAAAATGCCGTGGACGCAGCTGGCTTGTCGTTGCCGGAAAGCATGATTGAATACGCCACACCTGATCAGGAAGGTGGCGAACTGGCTATGCAAAACTTGCTAGCAACTGGAGCTAAGTTTACTGCCGTATTGGCCTATAACGATGCTATGGCATCGGGTGCAATGACAATGCTTCAAGACCACGGAATTGCAGTGCCCGAGCACGTTTCTGTAATGGGGTACGACGATGTATTACTCGCAAAGTATTGTCGCCCTAAGCTGACAACGCTGCGCTACCCAGTTGAAATGATGGCCTCCAAGGCAGCCGAGCTTGCACTTAAATATGCATCGGGTAGCACGCCTGAAGACGGGCTTACTTTCAAATACACACCCACCATTGTGAAACGAGAGTCTATGGTGCGGGTTTAATCGACAGACGGTTCTAGTCGGTAAGTTCTTTCAATCGCTATAACCTTCTAATCGATTATTACTGGAGTTTAGTGGCAGCTCAATTCTAAAAATTTCATTACGTCAATCTATTGACAATACAAAGGTGTTGATCGTGTTGGAAAGTTTTTATCCCCAATCGTGAAAATCGCACGATCCTTCATCTAAGTTCGATCAAATTCAATCACGATCGGCATTTATCCTGCTGTACCACTTGATTTTACTGAAAAGCCGTGATCGGACCAGATATGCCGAGTAAGATCGTGATCTGTTGCTACACATAGCTATTAACAGAGTTACCAACAAGGTTTTCCACTATTTATCCACAGGTAAAAAAAGCGTCAATTTACTGTGTGAAACGCGTAATGAATTGTTTGTATTCTGCAATTGCATAATCTGATTTCAGCGTTGCTTTGTGGGTTGCACCTGGCACTACTGAAATATATTTTTGCGAACTTGCGGCATTTTCTAATAGCTGTTGGCTAATAGGGTAAGGCGTAATTTTATCAGCTTCGCCTACAAGTAACCAAAGCGGGCCATCGTAATGACAAAGAATAGGCGCTATCTGCATGCTGTGTACTTCGTCATGCAGCTTCATACGCGTTATGGCGTTTGATAAACCAGGCATTATGTTAGCAATTAAGTCGGAAATATCGTTAAACGCACCATCAAGTACTAGCGCATTAACATTGCGATTTGCAGCCACATGACTGGCAAAATAACTTCCAAATCCTCTGCCGTGAACAATAGTGGGCAGTGAACTATCAAACGTTGTCGCGGCATAATCATACTGCGTAAGCGCATCTTGTTTGATAGCGTTAATGCTTAAATTCATTGCTTTGTCACTGGCACCAACGCCTTGGTAGTCAAGCCATAGTATGTTGGCAGGCAACTGCCCTAAGCGATGAATAACACTGTTATTTTCGCTAATTGCCATTCGGTTATCTGCAAAAAACACAACATTCACTATAGGATTAGGGTAAGAAACCGCCACGCCTCTAAGCGTTAGCCCTTGCGTGTTCTCTATCTCAACACGTGTAATACCCGCAGACGTTTTATCGTTTTGAATAGACGCGTGAAGCTTTGTTGTGTCTAGAGGTTTAGTAGCGCTGTCTTGATAAAAAAACGCTGATGGTGTGACATTAATAGCACAGCCACAAAGCGTAATAACGCCTAAGAAAAGGTAAAGCGCTCGACTAGTTTTCATTATAGGGACACTGTCCGTGCTGTCTAAATGTTAGACTTTACATGCTATGCCAACTGAAACAGTTTGCAACAGTTGTTGTGTTTAACGCCCTTAAATATTTTCTTATACTTAAGAATAAATAAGTAGGGCGAGTGCATAAATGCGCCTCCCAGCCAAACAAACAAGAAGAATCTCCTTATGACGACTTCGCATTTTCACGCTACGCCATTCTCTCAACTTTTTGCCAAGTTACTCCGTACGGCACTTGTTTGTGCATCGGCCACGGCGCTTTTAGCCTGCGAGTCGACGCCAATGCCTGTACTCGACTCTACGCTAATTCCTGAAGCCCAAAGAAAGGGTTATCAAGCAAGTATATCTAAAGCAAAAGCGTGTCCGCTTCACTTAGATGAACTTACTGACATACGCGCTAGCAAAGACTTACTAGTAGGTAGTAGTAATGTATCGGAGGATGCGCTGTACGGCTTTTTAGAGCAAAGCTTATTAGATATGAATGTTGCGCCAACCGTTGAAAGTAATAACAGCGTTAAAGTGGCCCTTGAAAAAGCGTTTGTAAAAACATTGGGCAACAACCTAATGGCAATTGTGGTAATAAATGTCCAATACAAACCGCATTATGCAGACGAGTTTTCGCCCGAAGTGTCGTACAGAGGGCAAAGCGTAAAAGTGAATGCAAACAGTGACAACGACGACTACGCCTTAGTGGCAAAAGGTGCTGTAAAAGAAGCGATTCACAAAGCTACACAACGCGTTAAGTCGTCACTATTGCACCAATGTGACGACCCAGTAGACAGTATTGCGGGATTAAACTAGCCGTTAAGGACTTTTCTAGCCGCGACGGCATCAAAGTCGCGGTCAACCTTTAAATATACCGCGCCATTCTCAGGGCTAAGCGTTGCCTCTAATACACCGGGCACCAGTAGTAGGTCGTGCGTAATTTTAGGGTGCTTGGCCTGAGTAAAGTCACCGTGCATCATGACACGTTTCACGCGGCTAACTTCTTTCATGCCGCTTAATATGCTTAACCATAAAATAGTGCTAATTGCGCCCACAAGGTACGCCATTTCAGGTGTCCATATATCGGTGACTACGCCTGACAACACTCCGCCAAGAAACGCCCCAAAGAATTGGAAACTGGCATAAATGCCCATAGCCGTTCCCTTTTGGCCCGCAGGTGCAATGCTTGAAACAAGCGCAGGAAAATTGGCTTCTAGATAATTGAAACCGGTAAAGAAAAGTACAACTGCAGCGGTTATCATCCACCAACTTTGTGCTTGAAACGCCAGCATAGCAAATGCAGAGCCCATCAACATGACGCCGGCAAGAAGCAATGATTTAGGGGTTCTTCCTCGTGCTATTCCCATCATTATCACTAAGCCAACAATAGAAATACCTAACACAGGAACATACACCGTCCAGTGCTCAGCTAATGAGATGTCGAAGTTTAAAAGCGTAACGGGAAGCTGCACAAAAAGCAGCGTAATAAGCATGTGCAGCAACATAACGCTTATGTTTAAACGCCATAACTGAGGAGACAAAAACAGTCGTTTTAGCTGGCCTTGTTGAGGAAGCGTGTCGCCGCTACTTAGCTGTTCACCATTAGGTACAACCCATTTCACCAATGGCATGCATAGCACCGCTAGCAGACCTGTGATAGCAAATACGCCCGCCAAACCATAACTATTGGCAATAAGTGGCCCAACAATTACCGCCAAATAAAAGGAAAAGCCAATAGCAATACCAATAATGGCAAGTACTTTGGCCCGCTGGCTTTCCCGACTTACATCGGTGGCCAACGCCATAATAGCTCCGGCTATGGCGCCAGCGCCTTGCAAAATACGCCCTACAATCATGATGGCCATGCTATCAGCTTGCGCTGCAATAAAGCTGCCCACGGCAAAAACACTAAGCCCAAGCAATATGACTGGTTTGCGGCCCCATTTATCAGACATCATGCCCATAGGAATTTGTAGCGCCGCCTGAGTTAGGCCATAGCCACCAACGGCCAACCCAACAAGCAGAGGAGAGTAATCAGGATAGTCCATGGCAGCGACAGCGAGCACGGGCATCACCATGAACAAACCCATCATGCGCAAAACATAAACCGATGCTAGCGCCAACGCAGCGCGTAATTCCAAAGCGTTCAAAGCAGCTGTATTCCTCAATAAAATCAAAACTGAAGCTCAGCGCCCCAGAGTAAGTTACTCTGCGGCAAAAATACGGTGCAGGAGTGTAGCATAATTTGTATTGCTTCCCACGTACCTTAACGCGGATTAATTCACACACTTCTAGTAAGTTAATTCAACGCATCGAATTCCACGCGTTGTAGACAATACAATGTGATCTCCACACTGAACACACAGTATAACTTGATTGTCATATCACTTTAGTTGACACCTATGGCATACTGATTCTTTTTTCTCACACTTTTATTCTCACTTAGGCTTCAATGGATAAAATCGAAATTCGCGGTGCCCGCACCCACAATCTGAAAAACATCGATTTAACACTGCCACGAGACAAACTGGTGGTAATTACCGGCCTTTCTGGCTCGGGCAAATCGTCTCTTGCATTCGATACGCTGTACGCTGAAGGCCAGCGCCGTTACGTTGAATCGTTATCGGCCTATGCGCGTCAATTTCTTTCCATGATGGAAAAGCCAGATGTTGACCATATCGAGGGCCTGTCGCCGGCAATATCCATTGAGCAAAAATCAACATCGCACAACCCTCGCTCAACCGTGGGCACCATTACAGAAATATACGACTACCTACGTTTGATGTTCGCGCGCGTAGGAACGCCGCGATGCCCAGACCATGATGTGCCTTTAGATGCACAAACGGTAAGCCAAATGGTAGACAAGGTGTTGGCAATGCCTGAAGGCAGCAAGCTAATGCTGCTGGCGCCTATTGTGAAAGATAGAAAAGGTGAACACGTAAAAACTTTGCAGAACCTTTCTGCGCAAGGTTTTATTCGCGCTCGAATAGACGGTGAAGTGTGCGATTTATCCGATCCACCGCCACTAGATTTGCATAAAAAGCACACCATTGAGGTGGTTGTAGACCGATTTAAAGTGCGCGACGACATGGCACTGCGTTTATCTGAATCGTTTGAAACCGCCCTTTCGCTTGCTGGCGGTAACGCTGTGGTTGCCGACATGGACGATAAAGACGCTGAAGAAATAGTATTCTCGGCTAATTTTGCCTGTCCGCACTGTGGCTACAGCTTAAGTGAACTAGAACCTCGTTTGTTCTCTTTCAACAACCCTGCTGGTGCTTGCCCTACGTGTGATGGTTTAGGTACACGACAGTTCTTCGACCCTGCCCGCGTTGTTGGCAATACTGAATTAAGTTTATCCGGCGGTGCTATTAGAGGCTGGGATAAACGCAGCTATTACTACTTCCAAATGCTGCAAGCGGTGGCTGATCATTACGAATTCAGTTTAACAGACCCTTTTGAAAGCCTGGATGAAAAGCACAAAGACATCGTGCTATACGGCTCTAAAGGCAAGTCTCTTTCGTTTAAGTACATTAACGAGCGCGGCGATATTATGGAGCGTAAGCACCCTTTCGAGGGCATTATTCCTAATATGGAGCGTCGCTACCGTGAAACCGAGTCTAACTCGGTGCGAGAAGAACTAGCAAAATACCTTAGCCAGCAGCCGTGTAATAGCTGCGACGGCACTCGTCTTCGCGTTGAAGCGCGCAACGTGTTCATTGAGGGTACTAACCTTCCCGCCATCGCCGATATGTCTATTGCCGATGCATTCAACTTTTTTGAAACACTGAGCCTTGCAGGGCAAAAAGCGCAAATCGCTGAAAAGATTTTAAAAGAGATAATGGACCGCCTTCGTTTCTTAGTAAACGTGGGGCTTAATTATCTGTCTATGTCTCGTAGCGCCGATACTCTTTCGGGTGGTGAAGCGCAGCGTATTCGTTTGGCAAGCCAAATTGGTGCAGGCTTGGTAGGTGTAATGTACGTGCTTGACGAACCTTCTATCGGTTTGCACCAGCGTGACAATGAACGCCTATTATCAACGCTTACTCATTTGCGCGATTTAGGTAATACCGTGCTTGTGGTAGAGCACGACGAAGATGCTATTCGCGAAGCAGACTACATTGTTGATATTGGACCTGGTGCTGGTGTACACGGCGGGCAGATTATTGCTGAGGGTTCGCTAGAAGACATCAAGAACAGTGAAGACTCACTTACTGGTAAATACCTTTCTGGCAGGGAGAAGATTGACGTTCCAGCTTCTCGCACACCAGTAAAAGACAATCATTGGTTAGAGTTAAAAGGCGCAACAGGTAACAACTTACAATCGGTCGACCTACGCATTCCTACCGGGGTAATGACGTGTGTAACTGGTGTATCGGGCTCAGGTAAATCTACGCTTATTAACGATACATTTTATAAAATAGCTCAGCGAGAGCTTAACAAAGCCACCACGTCTGAACCTGCCCCGCATAAATCTATGACGGGTTTGGAGCATCTAGACAAAGTAGTGGACATCGACCAGAGCCCCATTGGAAGAACACCACGTTCAAACCCTGCAACCTATGCAGGCATTTTCACGCCCATTCGTGAAATGTTTGCTGGTACCCAAGAGTCACGCTCTCGCGGTTATAAGCCAGGACGTTTCAGTTTCAACGTTAAAGGCGGCCGCTGTGAAGCATGTCAGGGTGACGGTGTCATTAAGGTTGAAATGCACTTCTTACCCGACGTATACGTTCCTTGTGATGTATGCCAGGGCAAACGCTACAACCGCGAAACCTTAGAGATTAAATACAAAGATAAGAACATTCATGAAGTGTTAGAAATGACCGTTGAAGACGCTCGCACTTTCTTCGATGCGATTCCTTCGATTGCTCGAAAACTGCAAACGCTGATGGATGTTGGCTTGTCTTATATCCGACTAGGACAAGCTGCAACCACGTTATCAGGTGGTGAAGCGCAACGTGTAAAATTGGCAAAAGAGTTGTCAAAAAGAGACACTGGCCAAACACTTTATATTTTGGATGAACCGACAACAGGTCTTCATTTCCACGATATTAAACAACTTCTTGCGGTACTTCACAGGCTGCGCGATCACGGTAATACCGTGGTGGTTATTGAGCATAACCTTGATGTGATTAAAACGGCTGACTGGATTGTGGACTTAGGTCCAGAGGGTGGATCCGGAGGTGGCCAGATTATTGCAGAGGGAACACCGGAGCATGTGGCTGAACAAGACGTTTCACATACAGGTCGTTTCTTAAAGCCCATGCTGTAACAAGCTAAAATAGCGTGCTTTTATCAATCTAAGCGGCATTACGCAGTGAAAACGTGTGTTTTGTCGCAAAAATTCATAAAAGTGGCGCTGGTCAGAGCTTGTTTTGGGATTTCCTAAGATAGGATAGTAATCGTATTTGCATTAAGCATTGCCGGAGCAATAAAGAATGAATCAAACGCCACCACTTGCCCTTGTTAAAACTTGGTACCACCTGCTGTCTTCATCGGAAGACAATGACGTGAAAGCACGTGCTCAAGAGATGTTATTAAAAGCGTTTGAGTCTCCTGAGGCCATCGCGGTATACCTTAAAGAGCACAACATCCTGAAGCACTAGGCCCTTAAATACTTAGTGCTACCCCAGTTTGCCGTATCGGTTAGGCACCATATAGACAAGCCTAACTAACCAAGGCAACATCAAATTCAATAAACGCGTTAGCCGTTCGTCAGTTAACGCGTTTTTTTATTGTGTTACTGATGCTTCGCCGCTTGAATCGCCAACCCTTCACACACCGAGTTAAACGCGTCATTCTCTAAGCGCGGCAGCCCTGTTAGAAGCTCTTCATATAAGGCGTCAACCACAATAGGCGACAGGCTCATCCCGCCTGTGATCATTACCACCTCGGGCTTTTCAGTGCTATTCCCTAAACATTCAACGACTAGCGCTTTTACTTTATCAAGCCACGGCTTTAATGCTTTTTTTAGCGCATCTTGTGAAATCTCCACATCAAAGTCATCTTCAATATAAGTAAGCGGTAACGTTATATTCTGTTTGCTGGAAAGCAGCTCTTTAGCAAGGCGAGCCGAGTTCACTACCCGTGCCGACAGTTTATTTTCTTGCACAATAAGCAGGCGTTCTAGCTGTGCAGGCTCTTTAATGACCGACATGGTTTGTGAAATATCTAGACCATAGTCATCTGAGAAAAAGCGAGTAAGCGCAGGAATATTGTCTACTGCACACATGTCGGAAAAATAGGTAGGCGGAACGGGCAGCCCATTTATCATTTTAAGGCCCATTCCCATTTCAGGCGCAATAGCTTTAAGAACTAAGCTTTTATCGCAATCCATTCCACCTAAACGACGCCCCGTTACCGACAGTACATCGTCTTTGCGATCTAGCTGATTTGAGCGCTCTGGCGACAATTTAATACAGCAGATATCGGTAGTACCGCCGCCGATATCAACAATAAGTGTGGTGGTGTCTTTTGGCAGTGTTTGTTCAATTTTATATGCCGCGGCTATAGGCTCATCCAAGAAATTCACACCAGTAAAGCCAGCTTTAGTAGCAGCTTCGGTCATAATTTGTATAGCTTGGGCATTACCTTCTTCACCGCGCGTGCCGTGGAATTTAACGGGTCTACCGATAACCGCACTTTGCACCTGCTTGCCCAACTGCTGTTCTGCGCACTGCTTAAAATACGCAAGCTGCTTTGCAATAATGCCAATAAATGCCTGCTTTTGATCACCATCAAGTGACGCGCCAAGAAAGTTCTTTGGCGAGTAAATTAATCTGCCCTTATCAGGCATTTTTAAAAAGCGACGAAAGCCTTCTTCACCAAACGCAAATTTTCCGTGTTCTACCAAACGAAGTAATGGAATTTCATCAAGCGACATCGCGTGCATAAGCTGCGCAATGGCTTTTCTTTGCAGTGCTGGCTTGTTGTGTAGGTCGCCGCGCAATGAATCGATGCGGTCGCTGTACATGGCCTGCTCTTTTGGATCTTTAGCGGAATAGTAGCCGTCTTTCGCTTTATCGATTTGATCATTGATTGCGCGCTGTAGCTGCGACACTTTCGCCTCTACCATGGCATCGGGCGGTGGCGGCAATTCATCTTCAAAATAAATAAATACTGAAGAGCGAATCTTATTCCCTTTCTTATCCAGCGGATCAAGCTTGATGTGTTGATGGGTGCTACCATCAAAATATACAGCTTCAGAATTTGATGTACCGTAGTCAATCCCAATTGCAGTCATAATTTGTTCGCTTAAATCATTTCGCATTAAACACAGTGATGCGCGATTGTAAGGAAAAGCGTTTGCGCTTTCTACCGTTGGTTTTCATCAAATGTTTTGAGTATATGGTATACAAACATTCTGGTTTAATTCCATGAAGCCCAAAGGCTTGTGCACATTGGTTGCCATATTCTTAAATAAAGAATGTTAAACAACGACGATTTTGCGCTGAAAAGCCGTCGCCTTAGTGCTAAAGTGGCGATATTAAAACCAAAAAAATCCTACACACGTTATGACAGATACAGCACCTTTAGTGACGTCTTTTGACGTACGTTTTTGTGAAACCGACGCCCTGCAGCACGTAAGTAATACCGCGTTAGTTGCGTGGTTTGAAGCTGCGCGTGAACCCATTTTCCGCATGTTTACGCCCGAGCTTGATTTACAAAACTGGCCGCTGATTCTGGCAAGCTACAAAGTGGACTTTCTTGCCCAGATTTTTTACGGCAAGCCCGTTACGGTTAAAACTTATATAAGCCGTTTGGGCAATAGCGCTTTTGATGTGTTTCAGGAACTTTGGCAAGACGAAAAATTATGCTCGACAGGTATCACCACCATGGTGCATTTCGATTATAAAACCCAGCGCTCTGCACTCATTCCTGATGACGTAAAAGCAGAGCTCCAAAGTCATTTTAAAACACTAGAAACTAAATAACGTACCATAAGTAGTTAGCGAGGCGCCCATGAGTGATTTTATTGAAGTAATTGACGATGTACTTCCTCCAGAGTTGTGTACGCAATTAATGGCACGTTTTGAAAGCAGCCCCAATGTAGTACAAGGGCGTACTGGCGGCGGCGTTGATTTAGACAAAAAGCGCAGTATGGATGTGTCGATAAGTAGAAATAGTGAATTTCAGGACTTATTCCAGCAGGTAATGCAGCACACGGGTCAGCAGCTTGTAGCCTATATAGAGAAGTATTTTTACGCCTTGGTAGGCCCAATTGGTCTAACGGTACGTCACCCAAAAACCGGTGAACCGGTAAAGGTAACAGGCGAAAACTTTGAAGAAGTGGGTAAACCCAACCTTGCCAACCTAGTGAATTACCTTTTTCGCGTAGGTGATGTAAACGCACAGCGCTACACTGCGGGGAATGGTGGCTACCCTTATTGGCATTCTGAAGTGTATCCGCAAATGCAGCACAACGACGCACTGCACCGAATTTTACTGTTTATGTATTACTTAAACGATGTGGAAGAAGGTGGAGAAACCGAGTTCTATTATCAAAACCGTGCGGTTAAACCCAAGGCGGGTAGAATGGTTATTGCGCCTGCGTATTTTACCCATACGCACCGCGGTCAAATTCCAAAAAGTAACGATAAATATATTCTTACGTCTTGGCTTCTATTTAACCGCGCTGAACAAATTTACACGCAGGGCTAGCCTTTGCGGCTAGCTACGCTTTAAAAGCCTTCTACAGCTTCACCGGTTAGGCGGTATCCTACCGACGCAATATCGCCTTTCCACCCATCGGTAGACAAGGTTCCGGTAACCCAAATGGCATCGTAGATATTGTCTATGCGCACGCCCTCTTCAAACTTTACATACACAATTTGATTTGATGGCGGAGGCGGTACGTGTATACAAGCGCCAAAGTACGGCACAAGCAAAAATTCAGTGGTGAGTTCACCGTCGCCTTCTAGCGGAACAACAAAGCCTGGAATTTTCACCCGCTTTTTGTCGTAGGTTTCAACTACAGGTGCATCGGGTTGAAGCTGACTCATTTCGCCATTGTGCTGCACGGCTGGTGGGGCAAGCTCATTGAAACCCTCAGGTACTAGGTCTTCCCAGTATACTTCTACAGGTTCGTTGTTTGCAGACAACGAAAGACTTGTCATCATCACACACAAAGCCAGGGTTAATGACCATGTTGTTTTTAAAAACTGCATATCTGTTTATTTCTCTACTTTTCTTTTCACTTTGCTTTTTCAACTAAGCGCTTTACAGAATACTCTTTACTTAACCTTAGCTAAAAACAAAAAGGGCTGGTATCGACCAGCCCTTTTTAACACTAATGTGTAGCAGCGTGAATTATTCTGCTTCGAAACGCGCGATGCTTGCGGTAATTTCGTCTTTAGCCGCTTGAGCGTTTGCCCAACCGTCAATTTTCACCCACTTACCTTCTTCAAGATCTTTGTAGTGCTCGAAGAAGTGTTCAATTTGCTTAAGAAGAAGCGCTGGGCAGTCTTCAATTTCTTTAACGTCACGGTAGATAGTAGAAAGCTTGTCTACTGGTACTGCTAGTACTTTTGCATCTTTACCAGATTCGTCAGTCATGTTTAGTACGCCAACTGGACGACACTTAATTACTGAACCCGCTAGAAGAGGGAAAGGTGTCATTACTAGTACGTCAACTGGGTCACCGTCTTCAGACAATGTGTTGTTTACGTAACCGTAGTTAGTTGGGTAATGCATGCATGTTGCCATGAAACGGTCAACAAAAAGTGCACCTGTGTCTTTATCTACTTCGTACTTCACCGGGTCAGCGTGCGCTGGAATTTCGATGATTACATTTACTTCGTCTGGTACATTCTTACCAGCAGAAATAGCACTTAAGCTCATTCTATGGTCCTTTCAATGATATGTGAGAAATTTTGCGCTAAGTATACGGCGAGCGCGGCAAAATAAAAACGGTTTACGACTGTTGTCGTACTAATCTCTTTATTTTTCGTTAAATTTTGCCACTTTTTACCGTTATTTGCTTACGAACGGTAGCTCACACACATATCAACTTCGTTACTTGAGCCAATGATACAAGGAACGCGTTGATGAATTTCTTCGGGCATAACTTCAAGAATACGGCCATCGCCTGTTTCGGCTTTACCACCAGCTTGCTCCATCAGAAACGCCATAGGGTTTGCTTCGTAAAGCAGACGTAGCTTGCCCGCTTTTGATGGGTCGCGACTGTCATATGGGTACATGAAAATACCACCGCGGCAAAGTAAACGATGAATATCGCCCACCATGGCGGCAACCCAACGCATATTGAAGTTCTTTTCGCGCGGGCCTTCTTTACCCGCAAGCAAATCGGCAATGTACGCTTGCATTGAAGGTTCCCAATGGCGCTGATTAGATGCGTTGATAGAAAACTCTGATGTATCTGCCGGCACTTGAATGTTTGGATGCGTAAGTAGGAAGCCGCCGTGGGTTTTATCAAGCGTGTAGATATGCGTGCCGCGACCAGTAGTTAGCGCAAGCATGGTAGACGGGCCGTAAAGCACATAGCCTGCTGCAACCATTTGTGTACCTGGCTGCAAAAACGCTGATGGGTCATCAGGCTCCATCCACTGAGGCGCGTGAGTTATTGAGAAAATAGTACCAATTAGGCTGTTAATTTCTGTGTTTGAAGAGCCGTCTAGTGGGTCGAAGCTTACTAGGTATTTACCTTCTGGATTACACGGTACAACATCATCTTCTTCTTCAGAAGAAATTGCTTTTACATAGCCAGACTCACGAAGCGTATCTTTAAGAATTTGGTTTGAAATAACGTCGAGTTTCTTTTGCGTCTCGCCCTGAACGTTCTCAGATAGTGTAGAACCGAGTACGCCAGCTAGCGCGCCTTGACTCACGCGGAAAGAGATTTCTTTGCAGCCTGCTAACAGCGTACGAATGAGCAGAATTAACTCAAGCGGAGCGCCGTCTTGTTGCAATTGGGAATTTAAACGTTTCATTGAATGTAAGCCTTTTTTCGTGTGTAGGGTGTTATGTAAAAAGCAGCTACACGTTCCTTAGTGGTCACTACGCTTTTCACATTTATCGGCGCATAGGTTCTATTTTTTGTGCTTTGCAGAAACATCTGCGTGCATGCCTTATGTCATCGATGATTAGATTGTAACCGTGTTCGACCTCAAGTGAAACATGCATATCAATAACCTACTACACAACATACCAGTTTTAGGCTGAAGGGCGATTGCAAAAAGTTGCTAGGCAAGTACACCGCTAAAGTACTGCCCAACAGCGTTTCATAAATTCACAGCCAAGCAATAAAAACCCGTAAATTGCATGATGGCAGCCTTACGCGGTTCTGATACAGTACCTCATCACATGATAATTCTTAGAGAATGCGCTATGCATGTACACATTTTAGGCATTTGCGGCAGCTTTATGGGCGGTATTGCCGCTATCGCTAAGTCGCTAGGTCACAAAGTAACTGGTTCGGATAATAATGTTTATCCCCCTATGAGCACGCAGCTTGAAGCCTTGGGTATTGAACTTACCGAAGGATATGATGAAAGCCAATTTAACCCTGTACCTGATATGGTAGTAATAGGTAACGCGATGTCGCGTGGGAATCCGGCTGTTGAATATGTTTTAAACCGTAATTTGCCCTACACCAGCGGCCCACAGTGGTTACTAGACAACCTCTTAAAAGACCGCTGGGTTATAGGCGTGTCGGGAACTCATGGTAAGACAACCACCACAAGTATGGTGGCGTGGATATTAGAAAGTGCAGGACTCAACCCTGGCTATCTTATCGGCGGCGTACCTGAGAATTTTGGGGTTTCTGCTCGTATTGGCGAAAGCCCATTTTTTGTTATCGAAGCTGACGAATACGACAGTGCCTTTTTCGATAAACGATCTAAGTTCGTGCACTATCGGCCTAAAACACTGGTCATCAACAATTTAGAGTTCGACCATGCCGATATATTTACCGACCTTAATGCCATTCAAACGCAATTTCATCATTTAGTAAGAATGGTGCCTGAAAACGGTCTTATACTTACCCCGAACGATACCCCTTCCATAGAAGATACTTTGAAGCGCGGGTGTTGGTCGTCGCGTCAATCTTTGGGTAAAACATGGTCAGCAGCATTGCACAATAAAGATGGTAGTGCATTTGATGTGTTACACAACGGTGAAGTAGTGGGTACTGTAAACTGGTCACTAATGGGCCAGCATAATGTCGATAACGCATTAATGGCTATTGGTGCGGCGCACCATGCAGGCGTGACATTAAAAGACGCCATTCACGCGCTATCAAGCTTTAAAAACGTTAAACGACGCATGGAAGTTAAAGGGCAAGTGAATGATATTACGGTATACGATGATTTCGCACATCATCCAACCGCCATAGCCACAACCCTCGACGGGCTTCGTAAAAAAGTGGGTAACGCGCGCATACTTGCCGTGCTTGAACCCCGTTCTAATACGATGAAAATGGGGGTACATAAAGACACACTGGCTAATTCGTGGCAGAAAGCCGATGACGTATTTGTGTATGAACCACAGGGTATGGATTGGTCTCTGGTAGAGTCTGTAAAACGAAGCAGCGCACCCGCACAATGTTTTCGAGATGTAGAACAGATCGTTCAGAAGGTTACAAACGTAGCACAGGCAGGCGACCACATTCTTATAATGAGTAATGGTGGCTTTGAAGGTATTCATGGGCGCATCTTGCAAGCGCTAGAAAACAAGTAGCAAACAGATAGACAATAGTTACGTTTATGCACAGATTGGGGTGTTTAAGCTTGTTACAGAATGCCCTACACATGGACACCAAGCATCTGTGCTTTCCACTGTCACTAGACATTGGCGCATATCATTGAGGCAATAAAATGAAACACGACAAGCAAGTCACACTTGCTATCACAGGCGCATCAGGTGCCCCCTACGCGCTTACACTGCTTAAGTCGCTAGTAAACGCTGATTATCAGGTTTACGTATTAATTTCTTCGGCGGCAAAAGTAGTGTTTGCCACTGAAGAAAATGTAAAAATTCCAGCGCGTCCTGAAGATGCAGCAGCATTTTTTGCCGAACATTGCGACGCTAAACCTGACCAAATAAAAGTATTTGGTAAAGAAGAGTGGTTTTCCCCGGTCGCGTCGGGCTCGGCCGCACCAGCTAAAATGGTGGTTTGCCCGTGTTCAACGGGTACGCTGTCTGCCATAAGCATTGGCGCAAGCGACAACTTAATTGAACGCGCTGCCGATGTTGTACTTAAAGAGCGCGGTCAGCTTATTCTAGTGCCGAGAGAAATGCCACTGTCATCAATTCATCTTGAGAATATGTTAAAGCTATCACAAATGGGCGCAACCATAATGCCAGCTGCGCCAGGGTTTTATCACAACCCTAAAACTATTGATGACTTGGTAGACTTTGTTGTAGCACGTATACTTGACCACCTAGGTATTGAACAATCATTGGTAGCACGTTGGGGCTACCACACTAAGAAACACGCAGAGGAATAACTATGTTCGCGTTCGCAAACAGGACTTGCGCAGTCGCGCTTAGCGCAGTAATGGCATTATGTGCCGCAACACCCGCTTTTGGATGGGGGCAAACAGGCCACCGTGTAACAGGGGCTATTGCCGAGCAGTATTTAAGCCCGCTTTCACAAGCGGCACTGATGGAATTATTACCGCATGGTTCCCTTGCCGAGGCATCGACACATGCCGACGAAATGCGCTCTAACCCAAGTGAATTTTGGCAAAAAACGGCAAGCCCATGGCACTATGTTTCTGTGCCTGAAGGCAAAGAATACCATGAGGTAGGTGCGCCTCCTCAGGGCGATGCAGTAACCGCACTAAAGCAATTTACCGAAACGTTGAAAAGCAAAACCGCAACTATTGATGAGAAGCGCTTAGCGCTTCAGTTTATCGTTCACATTGTTGGCGATTTGCATCAGCCACTTCATGCGGGTAACGGCACCGACCGCGGTGGTAACGATGTTAAAGTACGTTTCTTCTGGCAAGACTCTAATCTACACCGCGTGTGGGACTCGCAAATGCTAGATCAGCGCGACTTGTCTTATACAGAATGGACAGAGTGGCTTACCAAAACCATTACTTCACAAGATATTCGTGATTGGGCAACCACTGACGTTATGGTATGGATAAAAGAAAGCACTGAAATTCGCGACACCATTTACCCAGAAAATGCGAATAACATGAGCTATGACTACCTTTACAACCATTTGCCCACGGCGAAGAAACGCTTACAAATGGCTGGTATCCGCATTGCTATGTACCTTAACGAGGTATTTGAAGAGGCACAGCGATAAAAAAAACGGAGGCTAAAGCCTCCGTTTTTTTTATGAAAATCTAATCAACATCGAGAGGTTCGGGCGAAAGAATAACGCCGGTACTGTCTGCATAAAGATGGTCTTCGGGTAAAAATGTAACGCCACCAAAATTTACTGGTACATCAACTTCACCGATACTCTCACTCTCTGCATTTACCGGAATTGCGGCCACAGCCAGCACACCGATATCTAACTCAGCCAGGCTATCCACTTCTCGCACACTGCCATAGCAAACAATGCCTTCCCAATCATTATCAATGGCAATTTGCGCCGACGAGGCGTCAAAAAGCGCGCGTCGTGTTGAACCGCCGCCATCAATAAGAAGTACCTTTCCGGCGCCGGGTTGAGCGAGCACTCGGTCTATCAACCCTCGGTCTTCAAAGCACTTAATTGTAGTGACCTCTCCCCCAAAGGAATAGCGACCGCCAAAACTAGCGAAAATAGGGTCTACCACGTCTACGTTGTCAGCAAACAAATCGCATAATTCAGATGTGTTGTATTCCATTGCTCTGCCTTACATACATTGATAACGAGAGAGGAGTTTAGGCCTCTTAATAACTAGCATAGCATTAAATGAAGTAATGCAAACCTCTGATTATTCGTCACTCGCAGAATTATTTGGTTTCAGTCAAACAACATCATTTTATTTGATGCATGCGTTAAACGAGCACACATATTGCTAACACACATTGTTAAACCTATGGTGCAGACAACATTGTGTGCTTGATTGTAAGAAAAGTTTCTTTTTTTCGTCACCCACAGGTCACAGAGCGACTTTAGCCTGTGCATTAAATAACCGAAAGAGGACGAGGCGATGCTTATAAAATCCTTGAATAAGGTCGATACTGACTTATTTTATCGCCTGTACAAACTGACGCTAAAAAGAGACTGTCGTAGCATTATTTGGCTGTCTAAAACAGGTGACGGCTATCTTTATTTCGTTATCGGCATGCTGCTTTGGGCCTTCGAACCAGAGCACGGAGAAATATTCCTCTATACAGCACTTATGGCTTATGCCCTTGAGCTACCTATTTATGTGTTGCTGAAGAAAATGTTTAAGCGCCCTCGCCCATGCGACTTCCTTATCAATTTAAAGGCACACGTAACACCATCAGATAAGTTTTCGCTTCCTTCAGGACACACTGCGGCAGCATGGCTAATGGCGAGCATCGTTGCGCATTATTACCCGCCTTTTGCAGTTATTGCTTACAGCTGGGCTACGCTTATTGGCATGTCACGCATTTTACTTGGCGTACACTACCCGTCAGATGTGTTGGCAGGCACCTTACTTGGCATCACTATCGCTTCTACCAGCATTTACATTTTAGGTTGATATGAAATTATTATATGGCGTTCAAGGCACAGGTAACGGCCACATAGCACGCGCTCGAATTATGGCTGCCGCATTGGCACTACGTGACGACATAGACGTTGACTTTGTTTTTACTGGTCGCCCGCCCAACAAATATTTCGATATGGATGTATTTGGTAGTTACAGAACGTTCACAGGCCTAAGCTTTATCACAAAAAGTGGAAAGGTGGATAAATGGGCCACGGTAAAAGACGCCAACATTAGCCAGTTTATTAAAGACGTAAAAGCCTTTGACACTTCGGGCTACGACTTGCTCATCAACGATTTCGAGCCGGTAACAGCGTGGGCTGCAAGACGACAAGAAACCCCGTCAATCTCTATTAGCCACCAAGCATCATTTACCTACGATGTCCCTAAAAGCGGTAACACGTTTTTAGACACCTTGTTAATGAAAATCTTTGCGCCAACAAAATTACAGCTAGGCGTGCATTGGTATCACTTTAATCAGCCAATTATACCGCCGTTTGTGGTAGACAAGCCTGCCCTCACGCCAGCCAAAGGCCACGTACTAGTATACTTACCGTTTGAAGAAGTAGCTGACATACAGCAAATGCTCGAACCGTTAAGCGATCAGCAGTTTCAATGCTTTCACCCCAATATTGAGGAGCAAAAAACGACTGGGCATATTACGTGGTATCCAACGTCTAAAAAACAATTCCAAAAAGCACTTCAGCATTGTAGTGGCGTAATCGCTAACGGCGGCTTTGAACTGTCTAGTGAAGCATTACAGCTAGGTAAGAAACTCTTAATAAAGCCACTTCACGGTCAGTTCGAGCAATTATCAAATGTGTTAACGCTCAGCCAGTTAGACTTGTGCCAAACACTGTTTCAGCTAGATACCGACATTGTTGAAGAGTGGTTAGAAGCACCGGACAACGAAGCCATTGCTTTTCCAGACAACCCCAATATTCTTATTGATTGGCTGAAAAATGGCGACTTTTCTGATACCAAAAGTCTTTGCGATGCACTTTGGAAAACAGTGCAATATGGCGATAAGACGAAAGAACGATTATTGGCTCTTGCAATTTAGTACCGCAATGCGATGATAGCGGCATTTGTCGTATTCTTCGCGGGATTTTTCGTGCTTAAAAAGTCGGTAGTTTTTCTGGTAACACTCACAGCATTATGTGGCTGTGGTTACAAAGGGGCGCTTTATATTCCAGATGCGCCCACGCAAAATGCACCTTCTGAAACACCTTCTGATAACGCTAGTGGCGCTGATCCTTCTTCAGACACTGATACACCCGCATTTACCTCTGGAGAACTCAATTAGTGGATTATTTCGCTTACAATCAGGGCCAACTGTGTGCTGAACAAGTGCCGGTTGCCGACATTGCTGCAACTCACGGTACACCTGTGTATGTGTATTCACGTGCTACGCTAGAACGTCATTGGCATGCTTTTAATGACGCTATTGGCGAACATCCACATTTAGTGTGTTACGCGGTAAAAGCTAACTCGAACATCGGTGTGCTTAGCGTTTTAGCAAAACTAGGTTCTGGTTTCGACATTGTATCTGCAGGTGAACTAGCTCGTGTCATTGAAGCGGGTGGCGACGCAAAAAAAGTCGTATTTTCAGGTGTAGGCAAAAAGCACGATGAAATACGCTATGCCCTTCAAAAAGGTATTATGTGCTTTAACGTTGAGTCTGAGCCAGAACTTCACCGCATTAATGAAGTAGCGGGCGAGTTAGGTGTAAAAGCGCCTATATCGCTGCGTATTAATCCAGACGTAGACGCAAAAACGCACCCGTACATTTCTACCGGTCTTAAAGCTAACAAATTTGGTATTGCGCGAGAGCGCGCTTTGTCTACCTACGAACTAGCAGCTTCACTTCCCAACCTAAACGTTGTAGGTATGGACTGCCACATTGGTTCACAGCTTACTGAAATTGGCCCATTTGTAGATGCGTTAGAGCGCTTGTTAGTACTTATCGACGAGCTTGCTGAACGCGGTATCATTATTGAGCATTTAGACGTTGGTGGTGGTTTGGGCGTGACCTACAACGACGAGCAGCCGCCCCATCCCAAAGCTTACGCACAGGCCATGGCAGAAAAAATGGTAGGCCGCGAGAACTTAAAGCTTATTCTTGAACCAGGCCGTGCAATCGCAGCCAATGCAGGCATTTTAATTACTGAAGTTGAGTTTATTAAAGAAGGTGAAGAGAAAAGTTTTGCCATTGTTGATGCAGCAATGAATGACTTACTTCGTCCGTCGTTATATCAGGCTTGGCAAAAAATTATTCCTGTAAAAGAGGGCAGCGCTGCTACGCCACGCACTTACGACGTTGTAGGGCCAGTATGTGAAACTGGCGACTTTATTGGAAAAGACCGCGTTTTAGCCATTGAACCAAAGGATTTGCTTGCGGTACGCAGTGCTGGCGCCTATGGTTTTGTAATGGCTTCGAACTACAATAGCCGCTGCCGTCCAGCCGAGATTATGGTTGATGGTGACAAGGCAATTGTGGTGCGTGAAAGAGAAAATCAAAAAGATCTCTGGAAAGGTGAGTACAAACTTCCGTAAACTAGAGACAAACTAATAAGATAGATGCGCTGTTAATGCAGGTTCAATTTTCAAAAATGCACGGTTTGGGTAACGATTTCATGGTTATTGATAACGTTACTCAAAATGTATTTTTCTCAAAAGAAAAAATTCAACAACTGGCCGACCGTAACTTTGGTATAGGCTTCGATCAGCTGTTGATGGTTGAACCGCCTTACGACCCCGAACAAGACTTCCATTATCGCATCTTTAATGCCGATGGCTCAGAGGTAGAGCAATGCGGTAATGGCGCGCGCTGCTTTGCCCGATTCGTAAAACAAAAAGGTTTAATTAACCGCAATAAAATTGTGGTAAGTACAAAAGCTGGCAAAATGGTGCTGTACCTTGAAAAAGACGGCCAAGTTACCGTGAATATGGGTAAGCCTGAGTTCGAGCCAGCTAACATTCCTCTTAAAGCTAACAAGCAGGAAAATACCTACATTCTTCGCGTAGGTGAAAGCACGCTGTTTATTGGTTCTGCGTCAATGGGTAACCCGCACTGCGTTATGGAAGTAGACGACGTTAACACTGCCAACGTAGCTGAAATAGGGCCACTAGTGGAAAAGCACGAGCGCTTTCCCGAGGGCGTAAACGTTGGCTTTATGCAGATTCTAAACGACTCGCATATCAAATTACGTGTATTCGAGCGTGGCTCTGGTGAAACCCTTGCCTGTGGTAGTGGTGCGTGTGCTGCTGTTGCAATTGGTCAAATACAGGGTAAATTAAGCAAAGACGTGCGGGTAGATTTACCCGGGGGCAGCTTACGTATACGCTGGCCGGGCCCAGATAATGTACTTAAAATGACAGGGCCTGCAGAACACGTATACGATGGACACATTAATTTATGAGCGAAGTAACAGGGCATTCTAGCGCCACAAACATAGTTGAGCCGTTTGATAATACGCCATCGCTTTCTGTGGAAGAGATACGCGATTTTCTGTTAAAAAACCCAGAGTTCTTTGCTCAACATCCCGACCTTCTTGAAAAAATAAGGCTTCCACACGAGCAAAAAGGCAGTGTATCGCTGGTCGAGATTCAAAGTGATCAACTTCGCAAAAAGGTACGTCACTTAACTCACAAGCTAAATCAGCTGGTGACCATTGCCAAACAAAACGAAAAGATTTACCGCGTTTACACCGACCTAAACGTGCAACTATTGCGATGTGAGAGCGTTGCCGAAGTGCAGTTCACACTAGAAGATGTGCTTCAAGAGCGCCTTCAGCTGTCGTCAGCAGTAATAAAAAGTTTTAAAGGGCCACACGCAATCCCTGAACTGCAGCAACGCCTTTTCACCGAAAAGCGTTTTAAAAACACCAATTTCTTCTTTGGACGTTTATCGCAACACGAGCGACAGCTTTTGTTTGGTGAAAACCAAGCTGAATCAGTGGCATTGATGTTACTGGGCGATAACAGAGATATCGGCATATTGGGCATTAGTAGTAGCGATGCCAGCCATTTCACCCCCGATATGGACACTTTGCTTCTTCAGCAGCTTCAACAAGTGTTAAACATTATTTTGCCAGAAATGATGGGATACTAACGGTTGTGTCTACGGACGCGTTACTTAGTGAACCATGCCAGCAATGGCTAGATAAGTTTTTACTTCACCTTCAAGTTGAACGGGGCCTATCGCCTCATACCCTTTCTAACTACAAGCGACAGCTTAGCGAAGTGGGTAAGCTTTTAGGGCTTTATGAATGGTCAGGACTTACACCAAGCGATATTAAGCGCGTAATGGCAGATGCAAAAATGTCTGGCCACAGCGCGCGCAGCATAGCGCTGCGCCTATCTGCTCTTCGTACCTTTTGTCAGTATCTTATCGATCATCAACAGCTATTCAGCAATCCCGTTGAAGGTATACAAGCGCCCAAGCAAGGTAAGCCTTTGCCGAAGCAGTTAAGCGTTGATGAAATGCAACAGTTACTAGGCTCGAAGGTATCGAGCACTGATGACGATGAAGGCATGCAGCTTCGTGACATCGCTATGTTCGAATTAATGTATGGATGCGGCCTTCGATTAAGCGAGCTAACCGGCCTGAACCTAGCCGACTGTTTAAAAGACGGCACAGTAAAGGTGATGGGTAAAGGCAGTAAACAACGCATTCTTCCCCTTGGAAGGCATGCACAAAAGGCGCTTAATGCGTGGTTAAAAGTGCGACCAGCCTACGCATCACCCTATGAAAGTGCTGTATTTGTTAGCAAGCGCAAAACACGTATTTCAAATAGGCAAGTGGCGAACAGGCTAAATAAAATGGCAGAGGAGCAATCGCTTTCACAAAAAGTAAGCCCTCACAAACTGCGCCATTCTTTCGCAACGCACGTGTTAGAGTCGAGCGGCGATTTACGCGCAGTGCAAGAGCTGTTAGGCCACGCAAACTTGTCTACCACGCAAGTGTATACCCACCTTGATTTTCAACATCTTGCAAACGTGTATGATGCCGCGCACCCTCGTGCACATAAAAAATAAAGGCGTAAAACATGCAGTTTTTTAGACCTATCAATAAGGTAAAGGCCATGACCTTCGACCTTGACGATACGCTTTACAACAATGAACCTATTATAAGACAAGCGGAAAAAGCCCTTCAGGCACATATTGCTAAACACCACTCAGTAGCAGCCAAGCTGTCTGCAAACCACTGGTTTGCGCTAAAAAAACAAGCCATAGATAAAGACAACAGACTTGCGTCTGATATGGGTCAGTTACGTCGCGTAGTACTTACCGCTGCGCTATCTGGAACAGCGCCTGACGCTTTAAGCGTAACGCCATCCGAAGACCCGCTGTTGAATCAGGCCGTTGATGAATGCTTCAACTGCTTCTACGATGCAAGAAGCAATTTCGCTATTGAAGAAAACATTCTTCAAACGCTTGCAAAAGTAAGTGCCCACATACCCCTAGTTGCCATCACAAACGGCAATGTAGACACTAAAAAGATTGGAATAGATGGTTTCTTTCAAGCAAGCTTACACGCCAGTTTGCAGCGGCCAATGAAGCCAGCGCCCGATATGTTTAACGAAGCCGCCAATTTGCTAGATATTGCGCCAAAGCACATATTGCATGTGGGCGACAATATAATTAAAGACGTTTACGGCGCACTAAACGCGGGTTATCAAACCGCATGGTTTGCGTGTAACAGACCCATGAATTTAAACAGTGAACCCGCGCGATTATTACCACATGTGAAGCTTAATTCACTGAGCGAACTTACTCTTTTTATAAACTAGCAGATAGAATTTATCGACCAATAGTCTGGCTTGAAGATAGTGCGAGTTACCGTGCGTATACAGCGCTTAAAGATGCAGTAAATGCTATGCCTTTAGGACTTATACTTCGGGGTTGTCTTCTAACACATTTTGAAGCATCGACTCGCATGGGCTTTGGCAAATGGGTCGGCCTACAACCTTCGCAGGTACGCCTACCACGGTTACGTGTGCTGGCACATTGTCTAATACCACACTTCCGGCCCCTACTTTTGAGCCTTCGCCAATCTCTATATTACCCAGTATCTTCGCACCAGCACCTATTAACACGCCCTGCCTAATTTTAGGATGACGATCGCCAGACTCATTTCCGGTACCACCTAGCGTAACACTTTGTAGAATAGAAACATTATCTTCGATTACTGCGGTCTCGCCCACCACAATGCCCGTAGCATGGTCAAACATAACGCCACTGCCGATTCGAGCAGCAGGGTGAATGTCTACGCCAAAACTTGCTGAATTGCGGCTTTGCAGGAAAAGCGCCAGTTGATGGCGGCCATGTACCCACAAATAGTGCGCCATACGATGCACTTGAACCGCGTGAAACCCTTTGAAATGAAGTAGCGGTGTAAGGAAGTCATTTACCGCGGCGTCACGGGCCTTAATAGCTAAAATATCGGCCATAGCCGCTTCGCTTATGCCCGGCTCCAGCAAGTATGCTTCATCGAATACTTCACGAATAGCCAATGCAGGCATAACGTCGTCTGCCATTTTGTTAGACAGTATAAAACTCAACGACGACTCAAAGTTATGATGAGCAAGCACACTCGCGTGGACGTAGCTTGAAAGCAAAGGCTCGTTGTCTGCGACAACTTGCGCTTCTTGTTTCAACGTTGACCAAAAATCAATGGGCATAGCTTGTGCGGTCATGGGCATGTTCCAAAGTAAGTGTACTTAAGTTTGTCTTTTACTGTTTAGTGCATGTACAGCTAGCTTTTCGTCAATTTTAATCAGTATCACTAGCCAGCAAGCATACGCTAAAGTGTACCTGAGAATACTAAGCGGCAATACCGAAGTTGTACCTTTCGAGCCGATAATTCGATCAACTTATCGAATTGTTTCGTTATTACTTATTTCAATTTACGCGTTTTACCTAAGCGCTATGCCCGCACGGTCAAACCATGTATCAAAGACATGCAATTGAAAACTGGACTGTATAAATTAACAGGCAGCTGGCATAATACTGGCCTCGCCGAAAAGCGTACATGCTGTAATGAAATTCAATATATAGGTGCCACACTATGGATGTATCTCGACTGCTAGACGAGCTAAACGATAAACAACGTGAAGCGGTAGCAGCGCCACTGCAAAACGCACTTGTTTTAGCGGGTGCAGGCAGTGGTAAAACCCGTGTTCTTGTTCATCGCATAGCGTGGCTAATGGAAGTAGAAAATATTGCGCCATTTTCTATTTTAGCGGTAACGTTCACCAACAAGGCCGCAAAAGAAATGCGTGGCCGTATTGAATCATTGATGGGTCGCAGCCTTCACAACATGTGGATTGGTACTTTCCACGGTTTAGCACACCGTTTATTGCGTGCCCATCACGCCGAAGCTAACTTACCCGAAAACTTCCAAATTATTGATTCAGACGACCAATACCGCTTAATTCGCCGTATTTTAAAAGCCATGAATTTGGATGAAAAACATTGGGCGCCGCGACAAATCCAGTGGTATATCAACGGCAATAAAGACGAAGGGTTACGCCCCCAACACATTGAAACCCACGGCGATCATATTCAAAAAACCATGCGTGAAGTATATGCGGCCTATCAAGATGCTTGCGACCGCTCAGGCCTGGTAGACTTTGCCGAACTGTTACTTCGCGCTCATGAGTTATGGGCGAAAAACCCAGAGGTACTTGCGCACTATCAACGTCGTTTCCGTGCAGTACTGGTTGACGAATTCCAAGACACCAACAACATTCAATACGCTTGGCTTCGCATGTTATGTAGCGGTGGCGACAACAACATTATGATTGTGGGTGACGACGACCAGTCTATTTACGGCTGGCGAGGTGCTAATGTTGACAACATTCAGCATTTCCTTAAAGACTTCAATGAACCCGCGACTATCCGCCTTGAACAAAACTACCGCTCGACAGGCAATATTCTTAAAGCCGCTAATACCGTTATCGACAATAACACTGGGCGTTTAGGCAAAGAGCTGTGGACCGAAGACGCGCAGGGTGAGCTTATTTCAGTTTACGCAGGCTTTAATGAGCTTGATGAAGCGCGTTTTATTGTCTCTAAAATTAAAGATTGGCTGAATCAAGGCAATGCGTTAAGCGATACTGCTATCTTATATCGCAATAACGCCCAGTCTCGTGTGCTGGAAGAAGCGCTGCTGCATGAAGGTTTAGCCTACCGTATTTATGGCGGGCTACGCTTCTTCGAGCGCCAAGAAATAAAAGACGCGCTGGGCTATATGCGCATGGTCAGCCACCCACACGACGATGCCGCTTTTGAACGTGTTGTAAACACGCCTAGTAGAGGTATTGGTGAGAAAACCCTTTCTCAAGTACGAGACACTGCACGTATGCACAACTGCTCTATGTGGCAAGCCTGTCAGCTGCTTATAAACGAAGGTGGGTTTAAGGGCCGTGCACTAAATGCAATGCAAAGCTTTGTGTTACTTATCAGCGAACTAGAACAAGCAACCCTTGATGAACCTCTCGAACAGCAGGCAGATAAAGCCATTCGCCAGTCTGGCTTATACGCTATGTATCAGGCAGAGCGCGGTGAGAAAGCACAGGCACGTCTAGAAAACTTAGAAGAACTGGTAACTGCATGTAAAACTTTTATCGTGCCTGAAGAAGCCGAAGAAATGACACCGCTCGCTGCCTTTTTGGCGCACGCCTCGTTAGAAGCTGGCGAGCAACAGGCCGACACTGACCAAGACGCTGTGCAAATGATGACTATTCACACCGCAAAAGGGCTCGAGTTCCCACTGGTGTTTTTAGCCGGTGTTGAAGAAGGCATGTTTCCAAGCCAAATGACCAACGATGAGCCAGGCAGAATGGAAGAAGAGCGCCGCCTTTGCTATGTTGGTATGACGCGTGCCATGCAAAAATTGTATATAACGTATGCAGAAAGTCGTAGATTGTACGGTCAAGATAAGTATCATACGGCATCGCGTTTTATTCGTGAGATGCCTGCGGATTGCGTTGAAGAAGTACGTTTAAAATCAACCATCTCGCGCCCTGTTCATAACCGATTTAGCCAAGCAACATCGCACGCAAGCTTTGAAGAGACTGGATTTCAATTAGGCGAGCGCGTTGTACATCGCAAATTCGGTGAAGGCATAGTTTTGAATTATGAAGGCAGCGGTGAACACGGACGTGTTCAAGTAAACTTTGACGAGTTCGGCAGTAAATGGCTAGTCCTTGCCTACGCTAAGCTGGAAAAAGCGTAAAACATAACGGCAGGGTAGCCCAAACCTAAGTTGGAATGTATGCAGCAACACGTGCTGATCATCGAAAATGGTGAAGGCAACCTTGAACTTATAGCAAAGCTGGTGCGTCGCGCCGGCTTAACACCTGTGGGCGCGACGTCGCTTACTGAAGGAAAGGCACGCTTTTCTCAAAATGTGCCTGAAACCTTTTTGTGCGCCATTGTTGCCTATTCGCTTCCCGATGCCCCTCACGGTCAAGCTATAGACTTTACTGCCAGTGCTTATATTCCTACCATCGCCACCACAGAAACCCTCGACAACGCCACCCGAGATAAAGTGCTAGAGCGTGATGTAGTTGATTATATACCCAAAGAAAACTCACAAAACTATGACTACCTAAGCCGCCTTATTAGCCGTTTAGAAAAGAATAAATCGACAGGCGTTTTAGTAGTAAGCACCAATCGTGTGCTGCGCTCGCGTACCATTTCATTGCTTCAACGACACAACTTTGTTGCTTTTGAATCACTTACTGCTAACGACGCTATGCAGCAGCTATCGGGGCATCAGAACATTCGTTTGGTGATTACCGATAACACGTTGCCCGACATGACAGGTACCAAGTTTGTTGCGTTTTTGCGTAAGTCTTTTTCAAAAGAGCAGCTGGCCATTATGGGCGTAGCAGGTGGACAAGGTATGTTGATGTCTGCCCATTTCATCAAAAGTGGTGCTAACGACTTTTTACGCATTCCTTACTGCCATGAAGAATTTCTTTGCCGTGTTATGCAAAACGTTGAATATATTGAAAGCGTTGAAGAAATAAGACGCGTAGCTAATACCGACTATTTAACTGGGTTACCTAACCGTCGCCATTTCTTTTACACGGTTACCGTTCAGCACCAGTCCTTATCTGAAGATCATGCTCTCGCGCTCATCGATTTGGATTTTTTCAAATCGATAAACGACACCCACGGCCACGATGCGGGTGATATTGTGTTAAAAGCAATAGCAGCTCTTATCGAGTTTTATTTTCCCGACGAAATAATTTCGCGGTTTGGCGGCGAAGAGTTTTGTATCTATATGCCAAACACGCCTCTTGATGAAGCGTGTGAACGACTGGATGATTTCAGAAAAGTAGTTGAAGCCGAAGTTATCAAGCTACCAACAACCGACATAAAAGTAACGTGCAGTATTGGCGTGTGTGGCGCGCGCACTCAGCGTGTAGACAAACTGCTTAGCAGTGCAGACAAACAGCTATATGCGGCAAAAAATAACGGCCGAAACCAAGTAATGTGCGAACAGCCCGACACATCTAGTATCGAGCAAGCATCGTTACTTTAACTACGCTTACGCAGCAGCGCGCTTTAATTTACGCTGCTGACGGTAATTCACCAGGGAATCTGCGCTAAATAGCAGCAAAGCACACCATACAAAACCGAACGTTACCAAACGCGACTCTTCAAGTGGCTCGTTGTATAGGTAAACCGCAAGAATAAACATTAGCGAAGGGCCAATGTACTGAAAGAAACCTAGGGTTGAGTACATGATACGTCGTGCCGCTGCCGTAAAGCATAGCAATGGTGCTGTAGTGACAATTCCTGCAGCCAAAATAAACAGGTTTAGCGTTGTGTCGTTATTAAATAGGTTACTGTATTCTGAACCAAAGAATATCCAATACCCAATCGCTAAAGGCGACAGCATTAACGTTTCAATGAAAAGGCCGGGTAAAGAATCAACTGCAACTTGCTTGCGCAATAAACCGTAAACACTAAAACTACCTGCAAGCACAAGTGCAATCCAAGGTACTTGTCCGTAGGAAATAACCAAAATAGCAACACCAACCACGGCTAGTCCAACCGCTACTCGTTGCAGTATACGCAAGCGCTCACCTAAAAATAGCCTACCCAAGAACACGTTTATAAGCGGGTTAATATAATAACCAAGGCTGGCATCAAGAATATGATCGTTATTAATCGCCCATATGAACAGTAACCAGTTCGCTCCTAGCAGCAAGCCGGCTACAAACAAAATCTGCATAACGCGTTTATTTTTAAACGCTGCCATCACTTTCGGCCACTGCTTTAAACCTGCAATTAAACCCACCAGCAATACCACCGACCAAATAACGCGGTGCATTAGAATTTCTGCAGCCGGAAGTACCATTAGCTGTTTAAAGTAAACCGGTGCAACGCCCCACATACTGTAGGCGGCAATAGCGCAGATAACACCAACTTGGGCAGCGTTTGCTTGCTTAGACAAGGGAGACTCCGAATATACTGGGGGGTGAAAGGCGCGTATTGTTTATCACGGTAGGTGATTTAACAACCTTTTTTACTTTCCGATGCGGCAAAAATAATAAGATAAGGGACGTAAGGTTGCGAATTGCTATTCGCGCTTATTAGGGTACTCCAAAATGAAAAAAGGCAGCTCTATAGCACACTGAGCTGCCCTTTAAACATACTTACAGTAAGAAGAGTGTGCCTAACCCTAAGAACGCAACGAAACCAACAATATCAGTAACCGTTGTTAGAATTACCGAGCCTGAAAGCGCTGGGTCTATTTTCAATTTGTCCAAAATTACCGGCACAAACACGCCAGCTAATGCCGCCGCTACGATGTTAAATAAAATTGCCAGACAAATTACTACGCCAAGCATAACGTCGGTAAACCAGAAGTACGCCACTATGCCAATAACCAGGGCCCAAATAACGCCGTTTACGCCGCCCACTTTTAACTCTTTTACCATAAGCGCCCGCAAGTTTGCGGGGGTTACCTGCCCTAGCGCCAATCCTCGCACAATAAGCGTTAGTGTTTGGCTACCGGCAATGCCTCCCATACTCGCTACTACTGGCATCAACACTGCAAGTGCCACAACTTGTTGAAGCGTACCTTCAAAAAGTCCTATAAACCACGACGCTAAAAACGCGGTTAACAAGTTAATGCCTAACCACAAGGCTCTGTTTTTGGCACTTTTAGCCACTGGCGAGAATAAATCTTCGTCTTCGTCCATACCCGCCGACGCCATCACTTGGCGTTCATAGAATTCGTTTACCAATTCGCTTGCCGAAGTAACATCCAAACGGCCCAGTAACTTATTGTTTTCATCGACTACGGGTAACGAAGCAAGGCCCGAACGTTGAACCAATAACGAAGCATTAGTGGCGTCGTCTTCACCTTGAATAGTGGTAACATTTTCTTCAGATAAATCGAACAACGACACATGGTCTTGCGCGGTAAATAAATGATTTATCTTGACCAAAGCAGAAAACTGTCCAGAGCGATTTACCAAAAATATGCTGTCGCAGTGCTGCGGTATATCACGACGCAGCAAACGAAGACCTTCACGCACTTTGGCGTTTGAAGGCAATACCAGTTGCTCGTGATTAACCCAGTGACCTATTTGATTGTCAGAAAACTGAGTGGCCTCTCTAAAATACTTTCGCTCTTTTGAGTCAAGTGACTCATAGGCCATATCAACGAGGCGCTTCGGTAAAGAGTCTAAAAGCTCCAATAAATCCTCGGCGTCGATGTCTGCAAAGATAGAGGCCCATTCATTATGCGGTGTATTGTCGATAAGAATTTCACGCGGGTCGCTACGCATTTCAACCAGCACATCTAATTTGCGGTCACGGGGAATTCCTTCCCATACAGCAAGACGCTTTTCAACAGGTAAAGATTCAAGTAACGACGCAATATTTACGTCATCTTGCCCACTGAGCGTGGCTAATAGTGTGGCCGGATCGTCACCCATACTCTCGGTAACAATCTCTTCAATTAAATCTGGTAATGGTTCAGCCACGCTGTACCTCCTGTAAAAACACTGACTTCAACTCATGCTTATAGGTGAGTATTTTCCCATATTACAAACACCTACGATATGGTTATTTACCCCAGCATATAAGTACCGATGCCAAACGCGGTGCGATCACCCTTTTTGTTATGTCGTTCTACTGTGCCAACCACAATCTTTCTGATGCTCCGACTGGCTTTTTCAATTAACCGGACAAAATTCACCCACTCGCTTTAAAAATAGCCGTGTCACACCCTCATCGCATAAATTTACGCTGAATTTTAGTCTAGTTTTTGCATTTGCCCCGTGAAGCTCACAAGAAAAAAGCGTAAAATCTCACGCATGACATCTGCTATTGCCGACAACATTTCAGAATCATTATCTGATACCAAACCCACACCCGAACGCGTATTAAAAGACGTGTTTGGCTATGGTGCATTTCGTGATGGTCAAGACGAAGTTATTCACCATGTTTGTGACGGTGGCGATGCACTTGTGTTGTTGCCAACAGGTGGCGGCAAATCGCTGTGCTATCAAATTCCAGCATTGGTGCGTGAAGGCACGGCGGTTGTAGTATCTCCGCTTATTTCCTTAATGCAAGACCAAGTAGAGCAGCTAAAGGCGTTAGGCGTTAAAGCCGCGTATTTAAACTCTACGCTTGAACCGGAAGCTCAAGCGCGTATTAACGACGACCTTCAGTCTGGCAAGCTAGACCTTTTGTATGTGTCGCCAGAACGGCTAATGCAATACTATTTTCAGCAAGCACTTAGCCATGCCAACATATGTTTGTTTGCTATTGATGAAGCACACTGCGTATCGCATTGGGGCCATGACTTTAGACAAGACTATCGCGCGCTGGGGCAAATTAAGTCTCGTTTTCCTAACATACCTGTTATCGGGTTAACTGCCACAGCCGACACCGCTACACAGGCAGATATTCTTACTCAGCTAAATTTAGCTAAGCCCCTTGTTTACAAAGGCAGTTTCGACCGCCCTAATATACGCTATCGCGTTATGAACAAATACAAGGCTTTCGATCAGGTTGTCGACTACGTTAAACAGCAAGACGGTAGCGGAATTATTTACTGTAATAGCCGAGCAAAAGTAGACGACCTGTTTGCCAAACTTTGTCGCCAAGGTTTCCGCTGTGCGGCCTATCATGCCGGCATGGATAACGATGAACGCGAATTGGTTCAGCGACAGTTCCTTAATGACAAAGTAGATATTGTGGTAGCAACTGTTGCGTTTGGTATGGGCATTAACAAATCGAACGTGCGCTATGTGGTACATCACGACGTGCCGAGAAGTGTTGAAAGCTACTATCAAGAAACCGGTAGAGCGGGACGGGACGGACTGGAATCGGAAGCGCTACTGCTGTTTGATGAGAAAGACGCAGCGCGCGTAAAGCAATGGATTGAGCAAGGCGAAATTGCCGAACGCAATCATATTGAGCTACAAAAATTTGCGGCTATGGAGGCTTTTTCAGAAGCACAAACCTGCCGCAGACAGGTACTATTAAATTACTTTTCTGAATTTAGCGATAGCGCCTGTGGAAATTGCGATATTTGCCTAGACCCACCTAAAATGGTTGATGGGTTAGTAATAGCGCAAAAAGTGCTGTCTTGTATTTTGCGCCTTTCACAGCAGGCGTCCAGCCAATATGTTATTGACGTCTTACGTGGCAAACAGCTGCGCAAACTTCAAGAAGTTGGCCATCATCAGCTTTCCACTTACGGTATTGGCAAAGACAAGTCAGACAGCTACTGGGCCAATATTATTAATCAGCTGGTACATAAAGGGCTTATTCGCGTTGATATTACGGCTCATGCCGCATTACGGTTAACCGAAGCTGCTCGCCCAGTATTGAAGGGTGATGTAGCGGTCCAATTAGCCGTACCACGCTTAGAATTTAAGCCCGATAAGAAGAAAGCCAAACATGCGCCCGCTAATTACGATAGAACCCTATTTACGCGCTTAAAGCATTTACGCAAAGTATTGGCAGAAGAAAACGAGGTACCACCCTATGTGGTATTCAGTGATGCCACGTTGGTAGATATGGCGTGCAAACTGCCCACAACCAAAAACACCATGCTAGATGTAAGCGGTGTTGGGCAAACTAAACTAGAGCGTTATGGCGAAGCGTTTATTCAGCTTATTAGCGACTACATAAGCCGCGACGACTAGGCGGTTACCTGTCGTCGCTCACAGCGCACTAATTTTACTATTTCACGTTTTACCATTTCGCGCTTGCCATGCTTAACAGCGCTATGCGTAGGCGTACTCCCCACCTTTTTCAAGAGCTGCTTTGTAAGCCTCTCGTGCGTGAACACGCTTTACATAACTTTGGATGGCGGCGAAATCTTTGGCGCGACCGCTAGCTACTAACGACTCTAGTGGGAAAATCATTTGCACATCAGCGCCCGTTGGTGCGTCGCCAGCAAACCAGTCGTTTTTAGATAGATAAGATTCAACATAGCGTAGGCTTTGCGCTAAGTTAGGGCCGTAGTAGGCATTTAAAATACCATCTACCAGTTTGTTGGTAATAGGTTTAATAAAAAAAGGTTTCGACCCTTTTTGACGCGCTTTTTCTAACACCAAGTTTGCCACTAATGGCGGCATGAGTGAGCCTTCTGCAAAGTGCAGCCAAAACCAATATTGCTGTAAGGCTTCTGGTTCGGTAGGCGTTTTAAAGTGCGTTTCGCTGTGATTGTGAATAAGGTATTCAATAATAGCTCCCGACTCTGCAATGGCACCATTTGGTGTGCTAAGTACTGGTGAGCGCCCTAACGGGTGTACAGCTCGAAGCGAATCAGGCGCCAAATTGGTAACACTATCTCTCTGATAACGTTCAATTTTGTATTCAACTCCAAGCTCTTCAAGTAGCCACAATATTCGCTGTGAACGTGAATTATTTAAATGATGTAGTGTTAGCATATCCCTTCCCTCAAAACGCTTTATTAACGCTGTTGTTATTGTGTTGTAATATATACAGCAATTAATGGATGCTGGTTTAATTCCTAAGCTTCAATGTATTTTCTTTTTTAAATGCACACTTTCATGCGCTTCATTACTAAGGATCTTTGATGACAATAACCCATAACTATGCAGATTCGTTGTCATCATTAGGTCAGGTTATAACACCTACACCATTAAAAGAAATGCAGCTTGCATTTTTTAATGCGTCGCTTGCCAGAGAAATTGGCTTAGATAAGCATATTGATAGCTCAGAAACGCTGCTTCCGTGGCTTTTATCCCCTGTTACCCCCCTCACAAAAAAAGCGTTTGCACAAAAGTATGGTGGCCACCAATTTGGTCAATGGAACCCAGACTTAGGAGACGGACGAGGGTTGTTGTTATGTGAGGTTGCCAATAGCCAAGGAGAAATAACCGACCTCCACCTAAAAGGCGCAGGCCCAACACCCTACTCTCGTCATGCCGATGGTCGTGCCGTGTTACGTTCAACGTTACGGGAATACATTGGCAGCGAAGCACTGCATTATTTGGGTATTCCATCAAGCCGCTCGTTGGCCATGTTTACAAGTGGCGAAACCGTTTACAGAGAACAACCTGAAATGGGTGCTATGATGATCCGCACCGCACCAAGCCACCTTCGATTTGGTCATTTCGAGTATTTCTATCATTCTCGCCAAACAGACAGGCTTAATGCGTTATTTGATTTCGCATTCACTTACCATTATCCACAATGTAAGCATGCCGATAACCCGCATAAAGCAATGTTAAAAGCCATTGTGTTACGAACCGCAAGAATGATTGCCTTGTGGCAAACCCATGGTTTTGTCCACGGTGTAATGAATACCGACAACATGTCAATTCATGGAATAACCTTCGACTACGGCCCTTATGCATTTATCGATAACTACAAAGCCGATGCGGTATTCAATCACTCTGACTACAGCGGCAGATACGCGTTTAACCAGCAACCTGGTATAGCGCTTTGGAACTTAAATGCGCTAGCCCACGCTTTCTCGCCATTTGTGAGTATTGAAGAAATTAAAGAAACCCTATCGCTATTTGAAACAACATTTATAAGCCAATACCAAAAGGCAATGACAGAAAGAATGGGCTTACCAGCTACGCAGGAAGGTGTTGGCTTAATGCAAGAGTTTATCGCAATGATAGAAGACGAGCAGCAAGACTACACGCTGTCGTTTAGACGACTTGCGCTGTCGCTTTCACAACAAACCCAATCGCAGTTGCCAATTCGCGACTTTTTTGTGAATAGAGAGAAGTTTGATAGCTGGTATACGGCATACCAAGGGGCTGTAGTAAACCTTGATACGCTTGCTTTTAACCCCTCTTTTATTCCAAGAACGCATATTTTGCAGCAAGCAATAGAACATGCAGAAAACGGCGACTTAACCCTTGCACAGCAGGTGCTTAAAGCCTCGTCTACACCTTACGACGCACGATGGGACAACGACGATATTGCAATGCCTCCTAAGAATTCACACCAAGTAAGTTTATCATGCAGCAGTTAACAAGAAGCACTGTGCTAAACAGCATGCGTGTTGGAGAAACAAGTATTGAAATTATGCAGCCACTCCCTTCAACACCGCTAAAAACTCAGCAGTGGGTAGATAATTTCAAACAACTATTTTCATTGGAAGCTAGTGAGTCAGATTGGGGGGCAGACCGTTTTCAAGTGGTACTTTCAAGCACATCAAGCGACCCTTTCTTTCAATGCGTGTTATGCATTGAATGGCTATGTGAATCTATATGGCTAGAGCCCATTGGCACTCAACAAGATACCGCTGCACTTGTTTGTTACTTACACAATATTGATGAGTAAACATGAAACAGAGCTGTTTTTATAACGTGATGTGGATTAGTATTATTTCATAGAAAACACATGTTTAAGTGCGAAGGTTGCCATGAATCTGCTTCCTAAACCGCTATTAACTTCCCTTGTAGCTTTGCTATTTAGCTACGTGTGTTCTTGTGCATCTGCTTATGCTAATGGACAACTTGAGGTAAACGAATCTTTCTCGCGTGCGGTTATTAATCAACACGCGTCCATCACCGTGGCGCCAAATGCTGCAACCTATTTTGATGTATTGAAAAGCAGCCATGCCGTTGACGAATCATCAAACAACAGTAGGCTTTGGCTTACCACAGCGCTTAAGCACGAAGGCTACAGTGAAATACCTCTGGTTTTAAATATTGACCGCCTAAACGTGGATGACCTGCAGATTTATTTGCTCGATAGTAGCCAGCGTATTATTAAGTCTTACCGTTATCGCGCGGGTAAGGGCGACTATTCATTAAAGCAACCATTACCCAACATTAGATTGTCGTTTTCACTTCAGCCGCAACAAGACGCCAAACTGCTTATAGGTATTAAAGATCTAGGGTTACGGCACTTCCCTATTGCGCTGTGGAACCGTGACTTACTGAGGCAACACGACACGCATTTACTCACATTGCTAGGGGCAGTGTCGGGTGTGATGGCAGTGCTTACGTTCTACTTTTTCTTCTCTTATTTGTACCAACGCATACCTACACGTTTTTGGTTAACCATGTCGTCGCTCACAATCGTAGCACTGCTATTTATAACGCAAGGCGGGTTAGCGATGTGGCCGTCTATTACTAACACCAGCGAATGGGCATACGCCGCATGTTTTGGTTTGTTATTGTTATGCCTTGCAAAAGTAACACACCATTTATTTTCACCGCTGCCATCATTATTAAAGCTAGCAAACTACGCAGCGCCTACCGCTGCTGTTGCTTATTGTTTCTTGCTAGATGCCTACGCCGTTACTATCACACTGCTGGTACTCACCGCCACGATGGGTGTTTATCAAGTGATTCTTTCTTTGATGTTTTACAATAATGCCAGCATAACGGTAAGCCGTACCTACAATGTGGCGTGGCTTTCCTTTTTTGTTTTTTACGCTTTAGTATCGCTAAACCTTTTCAGTAACCTCGTATACACCATCGACGTCGCTATTGGCATGCTGTTTTTCCTTACCATGGGCTTTATGTGTTTTGGCTTTGCCGTTATTACAAAAGAGCGAACCCTTAATCAGCAACGACTATCTAAGCAAGCAGAAACCATCACCAACCTTAATCACTTCTACGACTTATTTAGAAATTCTGCGGAAGGTCACTATACGTCTACGTGGGACGGTAAACTCATTTCAGTTAATCCAGCCATGTGCAAAGTATTTGGTTTTAAGGACGAAAATAGCATGTTGTCAGAAGGTGCTAGCACTAAGGTCTTTTACGCTAACCCAGAAGACAGAAACGTGCTGCTTGGTGAGCTTTCTCAACAAGGTCATGTTACAGGTAGGGAAATACGCGGCAAACGACAAGACGGCAGCGAATTTTGGTTTTCACTGTCTTGCCAGACAAGAGAGAGTGATGAAGGGCAATATCTGTACGGTTCTATTATTGATATTACAGAGAAAAAGCAGTCAGACCTAAGCCTACAATATCTTGCATCTCACGACTCTTTAACTGGCGTATACAACCGCAGACAATTTGAAAGTGAACTCAAAAACAAAATAGCGCAAGAGTCCGATGTTCCAATGTGCTTGTTGTTCCTCGATCTCGACCGATTTAAAGTTGTAAACGACACCTGTGGCCATAAAGCGGGTGACGTGCTAATTAAAGATATCGCGCGATTAATAGAAAACACCGTCAGCAGCAACACGTTGGTCGCACGCTTAGGTGGCGACGAGTTTGGTATCATTTATTTTGGTGAAGATGATGACAGTGTTTATGTAAATGCAGTAAAAATACTTAATGCCGTTCAAGCATATAGGTTTATGTGGGACAACCGCATTTTTAACCTTGGCGTCAGTATTGGTATGGTGGTGTGTGATGACAGCTCCGTTAACCCTGGTCAGTATTTAAGTATGGCCGATGCAGCATGTTATTTTGCTAAAGAACAAGGGCGGAATCAGGTTCATCGTTATAATAAAAACGATGAAAGCATGCAGCGCTACCAACGAGAATTGGACTGGGTTTCATCGATTAACAATGCATTAGAAGAAGGTCGCTTCGAGCTTTACTACCAGTCGCTAAGGCCATTAAGGCAAGCTAACGAGGGTCATTATTACGAAATTCTGCTGCGCTTAAGAGAAACCAACGGCAACATTGTGGAACCCGCTAACTTTCTGCCCACGGCCGAGCGATTTGAAATGAACGTGAAGGTAGATAAATGGGTAATTACCAATACGTTTACTTGGCTTGCGGAAAACCCTGAGCACCTAGAACAGCTTAAACGCTGTAGTATTAACTTGAACTGCCATTCTTTAGCAGACCGAGACTTCACGTTATTTGTGTTAAACGCGTTTGAAAACTACAACATTCCTTATCATAAAATATGTTTCGAAGTCATTGAGTCTGTTGCCATTATAAAAATGGAAGACACGCTTAGCTTTATGCGCACGTTCAATCGTCTAGGCTGTACTTTTGCACTTGACGACTTTGGCAGTGGCTTTTCATCTTACAGCTACCTAAAAAGCTTACCCGTAAGCCAGGTAAAAATAGACGGTATGTTTATAAAGGATATGCTGAACGACAGCGTAGATACCGCTATGGTAGCGTCGATTAATGACGTTGCCAAAGCCATGGGCATGCAAACCGTTGGAGAGTTTGTTGAAAGCGACGCCATAATGATAGAGCTAGGCAAAATAGGCGTAGACTTTGCCCAAGGTTTTGGCGTAGCTAAGCCCGCTCCACTAAAAGATTTCACGCCTCTGTAACTTTCAACGCTCCCATGAGCGCGCTAAATACCGATAAAACGCGTATAATGTAAAAAACCCGATATGTTAAGCCCCAAAGTTGGCGATAACTGTCTTGCAAAAAACAAAGTTATCCCCACTTACTGCTTACTGTCCAAAGTGTAGAAGTAACATGAGTAGCAAACAGCCTAAATACGAATTCGTCAGTTCAGCAAAATTACCCACACGAATGGGTGATTTTAAAATTCACGGCTTTGTGGAAGCCAGTGGCCAAGAGCACGTTGCACTTTCCTATGGTGATTGGAAAGAAGACGACGTGGTGCCAATTCGAATTCATTCAGAGTGTTTAACCGGCGACTCACTATTTAGTACCCGCTGCGATTGCGGCTTTCAGCTTGAAAAAGCGATGCAGAATATCGTTGACAAAGGGCATGGCGTTTTACTTTACCTTCGCCAAGAAGGGCGAGGCATTGGCCTTTTAAATAAAATACGCGCTTATAACTTACAAGATAGCGGCATGGATACTGTAGAGGCCAATGAGCACCTTGGTTTCGACGCCGACTTAAGAAGCTACGACATTTGTAAGTTGATGCTAGACACGCTTAACGTAAAGCACGTAGAACTAATGACCAACAACCCCAAGAAGTTAGGTGCATTGAAGGCGCTGGGCATAGACGTAGTGGCTAGAAAGCCTATCGATCATGGCATTACCAAAGACAATAAACATTATTTAAAAACAAAAACTGAAAAGCTAGGGCACGCATTCGACCCACACGTTTTTAAATAGCAAGCAGCCCTCTCACTACCGCAATTCAAGAAGCCCGCATTTGAACCACATTCAATTGCGGGCTTTTTATTCAGGTTAGGTTAATGCAAGGTTGTTTATAACATATACAGACTTACCACGTTGCCATCGTAATTTCTTAGTGAAGTTGCAGAGCAATGTAAGGAGACTGTATGAAAAACATTACCTTATCAGTACTTTTAGCGCTTTCAGGCACAGCCTCGTTGCCTGCACTCGCGCAAACCGAGCCATTACTCAGTGATGCCGACATGTCTGTTGTTTCAAGTGAACAGCAATTTTCAGACGCTGAGCTAGACAGCATGCTTGCGCCAATCGCGCTCTATCCCGACACGTTGCTGTCACATATTCTAATTGCTGCTACCTATCCGCTTGACGTGGTTGCTGCCGACCGTTGGCGTCAGAGCAATCAGCATTTAACGCCCGAGCAAGTGGAAAATGTATTAGAAAGCGTAACTTGGGACCCAAGCGTAAAAGCGCTCGCGCCCTTTACCGACTTACTCAATACCATGGCTAGCGACCTTGAATGGTTGCAGCAGTTAGGCGATAGTGTACTAATTAGCGAGGCGCGCGTATTGGACCGCGTACAGATACTTCGACAGCACGCACACAATACAGGCAACCTTGTCACCAACGATTACATTGAAGTTGAAAGAGAACGTGAGCGTGAAAGAGAGATAATCTACATTGCCCCACGTCAGCGTGAAGTTGTGTATGTACCTTTCTACAACCCACACGTTGTGTATGGTAATTGGTGGCATGCCACATCACCTATTTACTGGCACCATCGTGTAAGCTATCACCATCACCATAATGTGTTTTGGGCTCCTCGCGTTCGCCTATCGAGTTTCTTCTACTTTGGTGGCCTTCACTGGCACAACCGATATGTGGTGGTGCATAGACAGCCGGTTCGCCACTTTTATCACGGCAGCCCACGTAAACGTGTTGTAAGCAATGGCTATCAACGCTGGCAACATCGAAGTGAACATCGACGAGCACGCTATTCATCACGGGTTGTTCATAATGCACCGCCGCGTTACACCAAGCTCGTGCAAACTAAAAGCAGGCATTCTTCGGTAGTACGTACCACTGCGTCGCCAAGAAACAATCTTGCTGTAACAAAGCGAGAGATAAGTGCCAACACATCGCGTACTTTACAAGCCAACAAACTGTCTGGAAGGAAAGAGACAGCGGTCAATGTACATCGCGACAAATTGCACAACGCTACGCCGCGTAAGCAAAAGCTAGAGACCACAGCACAGCTTAAGCAAACAAAACAAAGCCAGCTATCACCGTCGCGAGAAGCAACGCTTCAGAAGCTTAAGCAAAGTAGATCCGAACGACTGTCGCCTGTTTCAGCAAAAACTGCGAAAACACAGCGCATTACCAGTACCAAGTCTGAGCGATTGGCAAGAGTGGATAACAGCTTTAGAAGTCAGCGACAAACTAGCACCGTGCCTGCTAGGCAATCAAAAACGCTGAAAACCTATAACGAAAGACGAGCCATTGAAAGACAGCCAACCAAAAGACAAGCTCCTCAGCAGCTAAAAACGCAGCGCGAAAGTAGCAAAGTGAGTCGGCAAATAAGTAACAAGGTGAGCAGAAACGTGGCAAGCCCTATCAGAGCGCCACAACGAAGCTTTGTGGAGAGTAAGCGCTCGGTGTCGTCTAAACAAATGGTAAGGCATTAACCCTTCAGGCTTTTAGCCTTTGCCCCAACGGAGAATCTGCGCTGTTGGGGCCTTTTTATTTTTGTACCGCCTCGTGAAACGCCAGCATGGCGTTAACAAAACGTTCAGGCGAAGCATCATCTAAGTTAAAATATAACGACGGTTCAATAAGCTCCAACTCCATAATTGCCCATTCGTTGTTATGTTTAATTAAATCCACTCTGGCATATAACGCGGGTAGCGGCATAGCATTTAACGCTTGAGTAGCTATTTCTTGTTGGGCGGCATCAGCGTTAACCAAAAACAAACTACCGCCATGCTCTTCCTGCACTCTAAAATCACCACGCTGGGGCACTTTTTTTATGGCATGGCTTAACTGCCCACCGAAATAAAATAACGAGTATTCTCCCTCTTCCACAACGCTCGTTAAGAATGGTTGAATCATAAAACGTCGAGATGCAAACACGCGCGCAAGTGTATTTAATTGTGCTGCCCAACCCTGTTTAGATAGCTTAAAAGTATCGTCTGCATTGGCACTTAATACAGGCTTTACCACAATGGTATCGGTCGCAAAATGGGTAAAGGCGTTTTCAATTTCGCTTGAGTCAAAGGCGTCACACCACAGGGTATCTACAATGTTTACACCTTTATTGTATAGGTCTTTCAAATAGAACTTTTCAATGTTCCATTGCATTAAACGAAGTGGGTTTAATAACGTAGCCTTCGACGCATCAATGGCCTTAAGACATGATAGGAATTCGTCTGCGTGCTGCTGATAGTCCCACGTGCTGCGCACAATGACATAATCAAAACGGGACCAGTTTTCTGATGCACAGTGCCAGGAAACCGTTTCTACCCCCCAGCCCTGCTTGCTGAAATACGGAATCAACAGTTCGTCATACACAAAAAAGTCTTCAAGATTGTCGGTCGATAACAATGCAATGTTTGGCATGCCTCTAGTTCCTTACTCGCTTTTTCATATTTAACGTTTTGTTGTTTATTTTTCTACATGTAACAGGAAACAAAAAACACTTCTTAATGTTTTTTAGACCAAAGTTAAATGGTCTTAAATCACTCGGTTACGTAAAACATTGGAAGTTAGCACACCTTAAATTTATAACCTACACTTACCTCAGAATATTGGTCGGAGAATAGCATGCAGTACCCTTGGCTTCAGGAAGGTCACAAAATATTTCGCGTTGTTATAGTGGCACAGCTTATTATGGCAGTGGCCATAGGTATGTTTACTGGTGAGCTATTGCCTGCGTTTATGTTTGGTATTCCTATTACTGCCGTCCCTTTATTTTTAAGCTTTCAAGACCCATACTCTGCCATAAGCCGTCATGCTATGGCCATTGGCGCACAATTACTTACCGCACTGCACATACATCAGTCTTTCGGTTTGATCGAAATGCATTTCGAGATATTCGTGCTGCTGGCATTTTTATCTTACTTTCGTGATTGGAAAGTGGTAGCTACCGGCACTGGTGTGGTAGCTGTGCATCACATTAGCTTTTTCTTTCTGCAGTCTGGCGGCGCACCTCTGTTTATTTTTGAGGAAGGTCACGTAACCTTCCCGCTTCTACTGATGCATGCTGCTTTTGCCGTGTCTGAAGGAGGCGTCCTAATGTATATGGCCAAGCAAGCGCATCAAGAAGGCGCCGGTGCAGCCGAACTTCGCTTAGCGATAGACAGTATGCAGCTAGACGATGGAAAACTTGACCTTACCGTTGAGATAGATAAGAAAAACAGAGTAGTAAGGCCATTCGCTGAACTTATCGAACAAGTAAAAGATCTCGTAGAGTTGGCATCTTCGCTTACCGATGACGTAGTTCGTGGGTGCGGAAAAATGGAAATATCTGCCAATGAAATGTTTGAAATAACACATAAAACTGACCAAGAAATTGCGATGGTTTCAACGTCTTCAGAAGAAATCGCCCAAACTATGCAGCTGTCGTCAGAACAAACCGCTGTGGCTAGCGACAAAGCGTCTGCGGCAGAGTCTTCATCTCAAGCAACGCGTGAGTCAATTTCAAGTTCAAGCCGCACGGTCGATTCGTTACGTAAAACCTTAAATGACGCGGCTAAAACCAACTCTGCGCTAAATGAACAGTGCGCGCATATCTCAGAGGCCATGCGTTCTATTACAGCAGTAGCGGAACAAACAAACTTACTCGCACTTAACGCTGCTATTGAGTCTGCGAGAGCGGGCGAACACGGTAGAGGCTTTGCTGTGGTTGCTGACGAAGTGCGAACGCTAGCTATTCGTTCGAAAGAAAGTGCCGACCAAATTACCAGTATTACCGAACAGCTTGTTGCGCAAACTGCAAGTTCAGTAGAACAAATGCAAAGGTGTATACAGCTGGTTGATGAGGCTGTGCTATCTAGTGAGACCGCTTCAAATTCTATGACACAAATTATGAGCTTGATTCGTGATGCAAGCCAAAGCATGACTGAAATTGCCTCGTCGGCGATGGAGCAACAAACCGCATCATCATCCATTGCACAAAGCACTGCGCGACTCAGCGAATTTACTTCTGAAGAAGTAGCAACGGCGAAGTCATTAGCGTCGGAAGTTGAAATTCTTACTAAAGTGTCTCGTAAAATGCGTGGTGCAATAGAGCGCTTCAAGCTTTAGTTCGCTATGTCTAAAAAAATTGGTTGGGTACTTCTTGTAGCCTGGGCAGGTGGCATGCTTGCCGCTTTGCTCGCTTACAGTCAGCGTCAGCTTTCTGAATTTGACCCGAATGGTGTTTTGCTGCACGCTTCAACATCACCGAACTTCGACAGTAATTTTGTTGCTTTTTTGAAGGAACAAAACGTAGAAGCAGGTAGCATTGTACATATTGGTACTGCCTCAAACTGCTATTGCAATAGCCTCACCAAACCACATCAGACACAGCTGCTCAACCGCTTTGAAAACGAGCAATATCAGCTTACTTCAATAAATATTGAGTCGGCGGCCATGCTCAAAAAAATGCTTAGCTCGGTGCCGGCACTCGTGATTGTTGATAAAGACTATCAACTTAGATACGTAGGCCCTTATGCCACAGGCTACGGCTGTTTCACAGGCAAGGATATGGTGGACCAGGTCGTAACATATACCAAACAAGCTCCGTATCAAGGAGCCGTAATTAATGCTGATGCACAAGGCTGTTTTTGCCAGGCTTAACAACGCAGAAAATATGGCATCATTTGTGTAATGTTCATTGTAGTAGTACCCGCTTATCAATGTTGCGAGAAACCGTTACTGTTTTAGCAATGTGAAGCGGTAATATTTACAAGGAGAACTTTATGTCGAAAACAGCAAAACTGTACCGAATGGCGACACAGGAACACATATGCCCCTTTGGTCTAAAATCTAAGCATTTACTAAAGCAAAAAGGGTTTAATGTTGAAGACCACAAGTTACGCTCTAGACAAGAGACCGACGAATTTAAACAGAAGCATAACGTAAGTACTACACCTCAAGTATTCATAGAAGAGCAGCGTATTGGAGGTTATGACGACCTTCGCAGCTACTTCAAACTACCACAGGAAAAAGATTTACTTTCTAGGTATACACCGATAATCGTAACTTTTACGCTTTCGGCTCTAATGGTTAGTGCATTAATGTTTAAAGACGCGATTAACGTATCAGCTTCATCGTTCATAATGAACTTTATCGGTGTTGCAATGGTGCTTTTAGCGCTGCAAAAGCTTCAGGATATCATTGCGTTTTCGAATCAATTTATAACCTATGACCTCTTGGCAATGAAACACCTGCGTTATGCTTATGTGTACCCATTTGCTGAGGCATACGCTGGGTTGGGCATGCTTGCTGGTGCTCCAGCGTTATTTGTTGCGCCAGTTTCAATTTTCATAGGCTTTATTGGTACCATTTCGGTCATAAAAGCCGTTTATATCGACAAAAGAGCGCTTAAATGTGCATGTGTTGGAGGCAATTCAGATTTGCCGTTAGGGTTTATCTCTTTGTCTGAAAATATTGCTATGCTTGGTGCAGGTACCTACATGCTAATAAATGCGATAACGTAAACGATAAGCTAAACGGTAAGTTATTCAGAGTGTGGTTGGCTCATACCTTTAATATGCGCTACCACGCTTCGCCCTAAGGCACTCAAGTCATAACCACCTTCAAGCATACTGACTATTCGTCCACTACAGCATTCATCGGATATTGCTCGCAAATGCTGACTTATCCAAAAATAGTCATCTTCAACCAGTCGTAAGTGTGCCATTGGATCTTCGGCGTGAGCATCGAACCCCGCCGATACCAAAATAAGCTCTGGTTTAAAGTTTCTAATCGCATCGAACCAATGCTGCACTTTATTTCTAAACACGTCACCAGTGGCGCCAGCTTCAAGCGGTACAGACAGTATGTTACTGGCGAGCACTGGCGAGCCGGTATGTGGATAAAATGGATGCTGAAAACTGCTTAGCAGCATAATGCGCTGATCGCCTGCAACAATACTTTCGGTACCGTTACCGTGGTGCACGTCAAAGTCCACGATGGCAACACGCTTTAGCTCGTAATGCTGCAGCGCGTAGCGCGCCGCTATAACAATGTTATTGAAGAAACAAAACCCCATGGCGCTATCATAAGTAGCATGGTGCCCAGGCGGACGAGTGGCACAAAATGCTTGTCTGTCTTCGCCGCTCATTACCCAGTCTACGGCTTCACACCCTGCTCCTGCCGACTCAAGCGCCGCGGTAAGACTGTGTCGCATAAGGCCAGTATCTTCATCAAGCCATGCTATATTTTGTTTTTCACCTGCATACAAGGTTTGCGCTTTATCACCAAAGTTGGCTTGTGCAGCACGTTCGAATACGCTTTTTATATAGTTAGGATCGTGGGCTAGCTGCAAATGCGCTTCGGCAATTGGCTTAGCATCAGCATGCTCGCACACCATATCTAAACCTGAAGCCAACAGCTGATCGTCAATCGCAAATAACCTGTCTGGTGATTCAGGGTGCGCGTTACCTAGGTCGTGCTTGGTGCCGTGTAATCCGCGGTAAATCTTTACAGTCATGCTAGCGACGCCACATCAAGAACTAACTCAACATCACTGGGGTCACCGGTAAATTTACGTTTAAATTGCGCTTGCTCGAATATCGCTATCATCGGTTTGTTGTCGCCCCGTACATACGCCATCATTTTGCTTATCTTTCGCGCCTTTGCCACATTGATAAGCTCGTTTAAAAGACGACTTGCCATACCCTTTCCTTGCTGAGTTTCCCGTGTAACAAACGCCGCTTCACAGGTGTTATCTGACGGGTTGTAATAAAAACGCCCTACCGCGTGAATGGTAATGCGCGACCCTTCCTGGCGAACAATGCAAAGTGCTGCATCGGTGCTTTGATCTACCGACACTAAATTACACGACTTTTCACGCGACATTTGCTTAGGGTCATAGTTATAACGCAGTCTTAACGTTTCTTTGGTGTGTGAATAGAAGAACTCCTGCAAACGTCGCTCGTCTGCCGGGTTTAGCGGCCGCATGTAAAAGATTTCGCCCTGTATATCGAGCTTTTTAAGCTGTATAGCCCCTAATTCAACAATGTCTGTAGGGTACTTTTCTTGGTAGTGCGGCACCCAATAATGCTGTCGTACTTCTTCTAAAAGCGCTGCTCTAAACTTCGGATGTGCAACACGTATGAGTTCTAGCGCACGCTCTCGAATACTCTTTCCTTTTAACGATGCAATACCGTATTCAGTTACTACGTACTGCACGTTGCCGCGTGAGGTCACCACGCCTGCACCTTCGCTAATACGTGGTGTAATGCGCGAAACACTTTCACCTTTTGCGGTAGACGGCAGTGCAATAATCGCTTTGCCACCTTTGCTAATAGACGCGCCAGTGACGAAATCAACCTGTCCACCAATACCACTGTAAAAATCGTATCCCAATGAATCGGCCACAACCTGCCCAGTTAAATCAACTTCTAACGCACTGTTTATGGCCACCATATTGTCATTTTTAGCAATATTGGTTGGCTTATTCACATAACTGCTGGGGTAAAATTCAATATGAGGGTTTTTGTCGATAAGGTCGTATAACTTACGGGTGCCAATGGCAAAACTGGTTACCACTTTTCCTGGGTGGAAGGTTTTCTTCTTATTAGTCACCGCCCCCGATGCAAGAAGTTCTATTATGCTATCGGTAAGCATCTCGCTATGAATGCCTAGGTCTTTGTGATTACACAAATACTTTAATGTGGCACTGGGAATTTTACCTATACCAAACTGCAAAGTAGCACCGTCATCCACCAGCATTGACACATACTGCCCAATTCGTTCGGCAACCGAGTCGATAGGTGGCGGCGCAACTTCCACTAAGGGTTCTTCTGCTTCAATACAGGCATCAATCTCGCTTATGTGGATGTAGGAATGGCCTGCCGTACGCGGTATTTGCCTGTTTATTTGTGCAATCACTTTCTTGCTTTGTCGCAGCGCAGACATGGCAATATCTACCGCTGCGCCTAACGAACAATAACCAAATTCGTCAGGCGGACTCACATTCACAAGCGCCGCATCAAGGGGAAGGGTTCCGTCGCTAAACAAACTGGAAATTTCAGATAAAAACACAGGGGTGTAATCGGCGCGCCCCTCATCAACAGCTTGACGCATAGCCTTGCCACCAATGAAGAATGTATTGGCTTTGAACAAGTTCTTGTATTTGTCTTGCACCCAGCGCGTATCGCCTAACGCAAGCATGTGCACCAACTCTATATCGCTAAAGCCTTCGCTATTATCAATAAGGTGCTGAATTAATGCGTAAGGTACTGAGGCATTGCCGCCAACAAAAACACGGCAACCCGATTTAATTAAAGAAGGCCAATGTGGTGCTTGCGGTAGTTCAAATGCCATACCTTTTACCCTTTCTCGTTAAACCCTGTGTGTCATGGTTTTTATCGCTAGGACATAATGCCATAGCCAAACGCTAAGCGGGAGAGCGTAAACCATTACTTGGTCTACGCTTTTGGTCTTAAATAGGGGGTATGGCAGTTGTCTAGCGCTTAGTATTTTCCTTTCCATGGAACAGCTTTTCTACCATCACATAAAACATGGGCACAAAGAAAATGGCTAAGAAAGTGGCCGCAAACATGCCGCCCATTACCGCTATACCAATAGCATTTTGACTTGCCGCGCCAGCACCACTTGCCAACGCTAATGGCGTTACCCCTAAAATAAATGCCATTGATGTCATTAAGATAGTGCGAAAACGTTGAGACGCTGCGTTAGACACTGCAGTCATTAGGTCTACACCATTCTCAAACTGCTCTTTGGCAAATTCCACAATAAGAATAGCGTTTTTCGCTGCCAAACCCACCGTGGTAAGAAATGCCACCTGCAAGTAAACATCGTTAGGCAGGTTAAACATAAATGCAGCAGTAACCGAGCCTAGAATACCTAACGGCACTACTAACATTACAGCAAAAGGCACCGACCAGCTTTCATACAATGCAGCTAGGCATAAAAATACTACCAATATTGAAATAGCATACAGCATTGGCGCCTGCGAACCCGCTTGTTGTTCTTCAAATGACAGTCCCGACCATTCAACTGCAAACCCCGGTGGCAGTTGCGACACCAGCTTTTGCATCTCAGCCATGGCTTCACCCGATGACACACCTTGTGCCGCACTTCCTTGAATATTTACTGAAGATACGCCATTAAAACGCTCTAACTTTGGTGAGCCATAAACCCATTGGGTAGTGGCAAAGGTGCTAAAAGCCACCATTTCACCGTCGCTGTTTCGAACAAACCACTTATCTAAATCGTCTGGCGTCATTCTGTGCGGCGCGTCTGCCTGCATGTACACGCGTTTAATTCGCCCTTTATCAATAAAATCGTTTACGTAACTTGAACCCCACGCAATCTGCAGCGCGCTATTTATTTCACTTAAATTAAGCCCTAGTGCCGATGCTTTTTCGCTGTCGATATTTATCTTGAATTGCGGCACATCACTGAGCCCGTTTGGACGCACGCCAGCCAATTTAGGGTTTTGCGCCGCCATACCTAACAGCTGGTTGCGGGCATTCATTAGGGCTTCATGGCCATTTCCTGCACGGTCAACTAGCTGCATGTCAAAGCCGGTAGCATTACCTAATTCCATTATGGGCGGCGGTACAATAGGAAAAGCAGAGGCATCTTGTATTTGTGAGAAAGCGCCGAAAGCACGCCCTACCACAGCAAAAGCAGAATTGCTTTCGTCGCGCACGCTCCAGTCGTTAAAGTTTAGAAACGCCATACCCGCATTTTGCGCCTGTCCAGCAAAGCTAAAACCCACTACCGCAAACATGCCGTTAACGGCGTTTTGCTCTTTATCTAAAATGTAGTTTTCTACTTCTTTTAGTGACTCTAGCGTACGACCTGCCGTAGCACCTGGCGGCGTGCTAACCAGCACCATCATTCTGCCTTGATCTTCATCGGGCAAAAACGCCCCTGGCAGCTGATTGAAAATAAATACCATACCGCCAACTAACAGCCCATAAACCACAAAATAGCGCTTAGCGCGTTTCGCCATGTGCGTAGTAGTAGCTTGATAGCGGTCGCGACCTTTGTTGAAGTTTCGATTAAACCAGCCAAAGAAGCCATTGTTTTTGTCGTGATCTTCAGGATGCTTTTTCAATAAGGTGGCGCATAGCGAAGGCGATAGCACAATGGCAACCAAAACGGAAAAGCCCATGGCAGACACAATAGTAATAGAGAACTGGCGATATATAGCGCCAGCAGAGCCGCTGAAAAACGCCATTGGTATAAACACAGTAGACAGTACAGCGGCAATTCCCACCAAGGCACCCGTAATTTGGGTCATCGATTTTTTAGTGGCTTCGGCCGGTGATAAACCCTCTTCTTCCATAATGCGCTCAACGTTTTCAACCACCACAATGGCGTCGTCAACCAACAAGCCAATAGCCAATACCATGGCAAACATGGTTAAAACGTTAATACTGAAACCAAAGGCAAGCAGCACGGCAAAGGTACCTAACAGTACAACAGGCACGGCTATGGTAGGAATTAGCGTTGCCCGCCAGTTCTGTAAAAACAGTAACATTACAAGAAATACAAGCACTACCGCTTCAATCAGCGTATGCACCACCGACTCGATAGACAGTTCGATAAATGGCGAACTGTCTAGTGGATAGACTATTTTTACGCTGTCGGGAAGGTTAGCGCGAAGCTCTTCAACACGGGCTTTTACGGCTTCTATGGTATCTAGTGCGTTTGCGCCCGATGCCAAACTAACTGCCATACCAGACGCTGGGTTTCTGTCGTATCGAACAATAACATCGTAACTTTCGGCCCCAAGCTCTACGCGTGCCACATCCCGCACACGAACCTGTGAACCGTCGGTGTTCACACGCAGCACAATTTTTTCAAAGTCTTCTGTTGTTTGCAGGCGGCTTTGCGCCTGAATAGTGGCGTTAATTTGCTGATTCTCGATAGACGGCATACCGCCTAACTGACCTGCAGATACGTCGGTATTTTGCACCTGTACCGCGGCTTGCACATCGTTTGGCGTTAGGTTGTAGCTATACAGCTTATCTGGGTCTAGCCAAATGCGCATCGAACGTTGCGCACCAAAAACGCGTACATTGCCCACGCCGTTAACGCGCGAAATAGGGTCGCGAAATTGCGATATCAGCATGTCGCTTAAATCGTATTGCGTCATGCTGTCGTCTTCTGAATAAAACCCAATAACTAACGCAAACGCACTATTTGATTTGGTGACCGTTACACCCTGTTGCTGTACTTGATTGGGTAACAGCGGCAACGCACCCTGCACTTTGTTTTGGGTTTGAACCTGCGCGATATCGGGGTCGGTGCCGGGCTCAAAGGTTAGATTAATTGACATGCGGCTATTCGAGCTGCTGGCCGAAAAATAACGTAGGTTGTCGATGCCCGATAAATTTTGCTCGATAACTTGAGTAACCGAGTTTTCCACTGTTTCCGCTGACGCTCCCGGGTAAGTAGCACTAATGCTCACCGTGGGAGGAGCAACTTTAGGGTATTGCTCAATGGGTAACGTGTAGATAGCTAGCACGCCAGCCATCATAGTAATTATTGCCAGTACCCAAGCAAATACAGGCCTGTCGATAAAAAAGCGCGCCATAATAGTGAATTCCCTTTTTACTTAGCGTGAGCCGCGTGAAGATGGTTGCCATGATGACGCGTTAACTTTGGCACCGGGCTTCACTTTTTGATAGCCAGTAACAATAACTTGCTCTCCCTCTTGCACACCGCCAAGTACAACGTATTGGTCGCGATAAATTTTACCAATTTCTAGCGTGCGCCCTTCTACTTCACTTTTGCCGTTCACAACATAAATCGACAACGAGCCATCCGGCTGTCTAGTTGTTGCGCGCTGAGGCACCAGTAATGCCTCTTCTCGGCTGGTAATAACATGACCTTTCACAAACAAACCTGGTAATAGCACGCTGTCAGGGTTTGGCATTTCAGCACGAAGCGTTACCGAGCCTGTCGACTCATCTACGGTTACCTCAGAGAACTTTACGCTTCCAGTATGGGCATAACGCGCTCCTGTTACCTCGTCTACGGTAAGCTCTACATCCATAGCGCCCTGTTTACTCATGGCTTGACGCAAGGTCAAAATGGCCGAGCCAGACTCTTGCATATCAATAAATACAGGGTCTAGCTGAGTGATAGTGGCCAACTGCTGAGCTTGGTTTGTTGTTACCAGCGTGCCTTCTGTTACGAATGAACGACTAATACGACCGCTTATAGGTGCATACACTTTGGTGTAGCCCATATTCACCTTCGCCACATCCACCGCAGCCTCAGCCACAGAAATAGCCGCTTGCGCTTGCTCCTTTTGTGCAATTACGTCGTCATATTCTTGCTTACTTACCGCATTTTGCGCTACCAAGTCATCGTAACGTCTAGCTTTAGCTTCCAGCGTTTTTAAGTTAGCTTGCGCACTTTTCAGGTCTGCCTTAGCACTGTTTAATTGGGCTAAATAGCGCGCTTCATCTATTTGATAAAGCTGCTGACCTTTTTCAACCTGAGCACCTTCTTCAAAAAGTCTTTCGGTAATAACACCGTCTACTTGAGGGCGCACTTGCGATTGACGAGAAGGACTTACCCTACCAGGCAATATCATTTCATGTACTACTGGCTGTTTTTTTAAAGTAACAACAGACACCGCAGTGGCTGGCATTTGCTTAGGCGCACTCTGCGACTGCTCGCTTTCATTTGAGCAACCAGTAATAACCATTAGCGCAACCAACGCTGCGACAACATTAACAATGCGACTCATAGTCAATCAAATTCCCAGTAGTTTGCTCGGACAACGCTAAAGCACCGTTTGCGTTTACAAAAAACGCCGAGCTACGTGATATATAAGGTTAAATATAGAACATGCGAACACGTAACGTTATGTAGCTTGAAAATGCTTACTCATTCCGTGTTACCAAGTGCTGCAATTGTGCGGCGGAAAAGAAAAAGATGAAAGATAAGGAAGGCGAAGCAACGAAGGTTTCAGGTAAATCACTGATGAGACTGTTGAGAGTACCTTAATCGCTTGCAGTGGCGTGGGGTAATAGCAATTTGTATGAGGCAATTACGGCTTGTGCACGCTCTTTACAGCCCCCTTTATCTGGGTGCGCTAGTTGAAGGGCCTTTCTATAATATTGCTTTAATACACTGCGTGATAGCGTTATGCCTACTGGAATCGCTAGCTGATTTTTTGCTGCATTAATATCTTCACTACTCGCGCTAGCGAGGTTGTCATGCCCACCTTTTACAAACCTTTCCCAGAAGCTCGCTAGTAATGCGTCTATTTCTTTGTCTGTCGTTTTGTAATTCGACCAGTCTAAATAATACTTTGCCAACTCATCTTGTTCAGACACGTTAACAGCGTTTTGCCTAGAAAGTTCGCCGTCAGTAGCTTTATGCTTGCCATTAAACACGTTTAACTGAATACGCAAAGCATGTATTTCCAAGTACCCCTTGCTAGCCATTAAATACTGTTTTTGTAGCCGATACAGGCAATGAAACAAAATAAAGTGAGTTTTGAACAACGTAGACTGATCGGATAAACAGCTCTTATCAAAAAGACAAAACGGTGGCGCTTGTAGCAGTGAAATAAGTGCATACTCACTTATCCCCTTTTCCAACTCTTCTTGTAAGGTGTCTATTGCGTCAATCAGCACTTCATTAAATTGAAGATGCAAAGCCTGTTCAGCCTTGTTTTTTATCACAACTTTACTCAATTGGGTTACTTGACTACGATAAACATTCAAGCACAAAAACGCTGGAAGCGTTAGGGCTAAAAAAATGACCAAGATAGACTTAAAAAAAGCGCTCGCATTATTTATAGCTTGTGCGTCAATTGTGCTGTTAATTAATTTTGTTGTTCTTATCGCTGGGCGCGCAGACGCTAAAGACAATGAAAAATGGGTTACCCATACTCATGAAGTAATACAATTAAGCCAGCAGCTTTTTATTCAAATTCAAAATGCTGAAACTGGCCAGCGCGGCTTTTTACTTACTGAAGATAACTCTTATCTAACTCCTTATCTCATTGGTATCGATCGTATTCAAGAGCTACTTCGAACACTTCAAAACAAAACCAAAGATAACCCTTCTCAGCAAACTCGCCTTTTAAACTTAAGCTCCCTAATTGACGCGAAATTACGCGAACTAAAGCGCACCATAGACCTTGCCAATAACAATGAAAAAACCGCAGCACTAAGACGTGTTAGAAGTGATTTAGGCCAGTCGTTAATGCAGCAAATAAGGCAGCTACTAGATGAATTCAACAGCGAAGAGCAAGCACTGCTTGCAGTAAGAAAAAAAAATCACGCATTCTCTAAAAACCGACAATTTTTTGGTGTCATGTTCGCAGAATTTCTTTTACTCATTGTCGTGTTAACGTCGATTTTCGTGTTAAACCTTCGCGTCATTAAACCTATCAGGCAGCTTACTAAAGCAGCACAGCACTATGACAATGCAAAAAAGGCCGACTTTTCTATTCCCCCTTCTACATTAGAAATTGAGAAACTATCTTCTACATTACGCAATATGGCACACAAGGTTTCCACTTATGTAAGCGCATTAACTGAGTCGAAACAAAGGAGTGAAGAACTTGCCAATGTGAAAAGTACGTTCTTAGCTAATATGAGCCATGAAATAAGAACCCCTTTGAATGGTATTTACGGCACACTTCAACTCATAGGTAACGAGGCGCAGACGCCTAAAAGCGCACAACTTATCGAACGTGCTATGTATTCCGTTAAATCGCTAAACGCTATTGTTAACGACGTTCTCGATATATCCAAAATTGAGAAAGGTAAGTTAAATATTGAAGAAACTACCTTCAATATGAATGAGCTCATTGAGCTTAGCCTGACTGATGTAGCTATACAGGCACATAATAAAAGCATTTCTTTCACGCTTAATAACAACGTGGAAAACCCCTTTTGGCTTGGGGATCCAGTGAGGATAAAACAGGTTATCGACAACCTTGTTTCCAATGCACTTAAATTTACTCACAGCGGCAACGTGTATTTTAGTATCGAAGAGAACAACGACAGCTCTGGAATAACCCTAACTGTGAAAGATACCGGTATTGGTATGACACAGTCCGAGCAACAGCGCTTGTTTCGGCGTTTTGAGCAAGCCGACTCCACAATAACACGGCGCTTCGGTGGTACAGGGCTAGGTATGGCAATTACACATCAGCTGGTAACCTTAATGCGCGGAACAATAAAAGTTGAAAGTACGTTTGGTGAAGGAAGCAGTTTTACAGTAAGCATTCCGCTGACACGTGCAACAGACCCAGTTAATACGATAGAAAACGAGCGAGAAGAACACGTCAGTCTGGACGATAAGTCTGTACTTATTGTAGAAGACAACGACATTAATCGGCTTGTTATATCAGAAGCCATTGAAGCGCTAGGCACAACGCCTACGCAAGCCGAGAACGGTGCTGAAGGGTTTAATCAGTTTAAAAAGAAACAGTTCGATATTGTACTAATGGACATTCAAATGCCGGTATTGGATGGCATAGAAGCATGTAAGCTTATGAAAAAAGATAATTCAAAGATCCCTGTGGTTGCATTAACGGCAAATGTTATGGCTGATGACAAGGCTATTTATACAGCTACCGGGTTTGACGCCGTTTTAGAAAAGCCGCTAGATTTGAACGCACTTAACAGCACACTACGACAGCTTGTTACATAATAGTTTGCACGATACGATTGTGAGAAGTCTTTTGAACTATTATTGAAAATAATAAGTTAAAGTAACAACGATAATAAAAACTGGAGCTCACTTGAAAGTATTAATTGCCCTTGCCAGCATTGTTGGCTTTTTAATGGTGGTACTACCTGGACCACTCTATCAGTTCGCGGGCGTAAGCCTTGGCACTGCATTTACCTCTCTTCGTTTTGGCGTGTATGTAGGCGGTGCAGCCCTTATTCTAATCATTTTGCAGGTTTTGATAAATCGCAAAAGTGTAAGCTGGGGAAGCACCTTTATTTATGCAGCTATGGCGCTTGTTGCAGTGGGCATGCCAGTAAGCATGATGAGCAAAGCCAGTGCAGTTCCGCCCATTCACGATATTACTACCGACGTGACTAATCCACCTGAGTTCGTTGCTATCGCACCACTACGCGAGGGCGCTCCTAACCCAGTAAGTTACGAAGGCGGAGATGTAACTAAGCAGCAACTTGAAGCCTACCCAGAGATTAAAACCCAACTTCTTCCTCAAAGCATTAATGAAGTGTACATTGCCGCTGAACGCACTATTGATGCACTAGGGTGGGAACGTGTAACGGAAGGCGCATTGCCAAACACGCTTGAAGCAACAGACACTACGACTTGGTTCGGCTTTAAGGATGATGTGGTGGTTCGTTTAACCGCTCAAAACGACGATACATTGGTAGACGTGCGAAGCAAGTCTCGCGTTGGAAAAAGCGATTTAGGAAAAAATGCGCAGCGGATTGATGCGTTTCTTTTCGAACTACGCAACCAGCTTGGTTATCATTAAGCAAACAATGTTGTTATAAGAAAGCCCGCCGTTGCGGGCTTTTTAATGATACGAACACTAATTTACAGGCTTGCTAACTGAACACTTACCATACCCAATACAGCGGCATTAAGCCTGTTAAACCAACGCCAGAAATTAGGGCGTTGCATGTGATGGGCAAATTTAGCGGTAAGCGTACTTAAACCAACGAACCACACTACCGACGCACCAATGGCACCACCGACAAACCACCATTTATTTTCTTGCCACTGACTAGCCAAATTCCCCATTAGCAATAACGTATCCAAGTAAAAATGCGGATTAAGCCAAGTAACCGCTAATGCTATCAACAATGCTTTTTTAAATGACAGCTGCTTTTTTGCCATTTCTAGCACAAGAGAGTCGTCTGCCATTGATGACTTTATTTTGTTAAATGCAATGTACAATAAAAAAGCCACGCCAGCCCACTTAGTGACGGTAACCAGCATCGGGTATTCTTGTAGTAGAAGCCCAAAGCCCATTGCACCAAGGCTAATTGAAATGGCGTCGCTTAAAATGAACAGAATGACAAAAAGTGCTGTCCATTGACGCTTCATCGACTGTTCAATAAGAAAACTGTTTTGCGCCCCTACTGCAATAATAAGGGTACCACCCATAACAAAACCGCTTGTTACCGCCGCCAACATAATTAATCGCCTCTATATGCTTTAAGTTTTTGCTTTGCTTACAACGTGTACCTTCACGTTTAAAGCGCTAACTGCTAATGAATTGGCTTTATTTTAATCAACCTTATAAACTAAATTAAATTAATGATATTTGTTTTTAATAAGCAAAATTAATAATTATAACGCTTTTTTTACACCCACTGCTTTTTCAAAAGTGGCACGGATAAGGTAAACCTATATGCTGGACTACGATGCTTTACGCTGTTTCAACGAAGTGCTGCGCTACGGCGGGTTTGAGAAAGGCGCGCAAGCACTTAGCCTTACGCAATCTGCAGTCTCACAAAAAATAAAGCGGCTAGAGCAAAGCGTGGGAGGGCCTGTACTGGTTCGCACGAAGCCACTTAAAGCAACACCTTTGGGAAAGGTACTGTTGGGGCATATTCAAAAAGTGAGTGTGCTTGAGGAAGCATTGAATATTCAAAGCGGCCTTGAGTCTAGCGCATCACCATTAAATGTAGCGGTGAATAATGATGTGTTGGCTACGTGGTTTTCACAAGTTATTGCGCACTTTAGCGATACACGAGCCAATCCCATTCATATTGTTAACGCCGATCAAACACAAACCCGCGATATCCTTCAACAAGGTAATGTAATGGCATGCATCAGCCAAACGGGAACGCCTGTTACTGGAGGCCAATCGATTAGGCTTGGCACAATGAAATACCAGCTATTTGCCTCTCCTCGTTTTATCTCGCGTCATTTGAGTAAAGAGATCACGCCAGACTCTGTTATGAACACACCGGGTCTTTTATATGACGAGTTCGATGTAACCCTACTTACCGACTATCAAAGAGAGTGCTTGGATATTGCACCGTCTTTTACCACTTGCCATTGGTACCCTTCATCACATGGGTTTGTAAAAATGGCGCTCGATGGCGTGGTGTGGGCGCTATTGCCCACGCTTCAGGTTAAAAACGAGGTAGCTAACGGCGAATTAGTGCCTTTGTTTCCAGACAAAGCGCTTGGCGTTCCGCTGTTCTGGCATTGGCTAACTTTAGATTCAGGTGCCCTTGACGATTTAACCAAAGCAGTAAAAAAAGTTGCAAAAGCAGAGCTTTATTAACGCTTGAACGAAAAAGGTAACTACACTTTACTTCTTGTGAATTAAGAGCACACGCCGAGAGCAGCATTTTATTTTTTAATGAAATGCGTCTGTTTCAGGTATTGAAACGTTTTGCTTATTACATCATTCAATTGGACTGCAAAATGAATTACAAAAAATTGTGGTTAGGGATAGCCACCGCTCTTTCAATCACTCCCACTTTTTCTCATGCTCATGGAACGTCAATAACTGACATTGAGCACATCCGCGTAAAGGGTGATGTTAGCACTAAAAATGGCGCTTATGTCTCTGCCTCACAGGGCTGGGTGAGCGGCGATACGCTTGTTGAAAGACCAACTTTGCGTACGGGCGAAATTCTTGAGTTTATTCCAGGCATGATGGTCACGCAGCATAGTGGTTCAGGTAAAGCAAACCAGTATTTTCTTCGTGGTTTCAACCTTGATCACGGAACAGATTTCAGCGTTAACGTAGATGGCATGCCAGTTAATATGCGTAGCCATGGTCACGGACAGGGCTATAGCGATTTAAACTTTATTATCCCCGAGCTCATAGATAACTTACGTTTTTTCAAAGGTACGTATTATGCCAATATCGGCGATTTTTCGAGTGCAGGCGGCGCACTATTCAGCTTAAGAAACTCGCTTCAGCAGAACGTAGCGGTGTTCACTGTAGGTGAATATGGTTTTTTTCGCGCAGTGGCATTAAATCAATTAGAGCTTGAACACGGAAACATCGTCTCTGCGTTTGAATACCAGACTTATGATGGACCGTGGACAGACGTAAGTGAGGATGTGCGTAAAAAGAATGCCAACATTCGTTACGTTACACCGCTTGCTGATGGCGAATTATCTATAACTGCAATGGCCTACGACAACAGTTGGAATGGCGCTGATCAAATACCAGAGCGCGCCGTTGAAACCGGTTTAATAGATAGACTTGGCTCACTGGATACACAAGTTGGCGGTACCTCATCGCGGTACAGCTTATCGGCAAATTATAAAAGTGAAGCCTTCAATGCATCACTTTATGCCATTGATAGCGACCTCTCATTGTTTTCAAACTTTACCTACTTTCTTGATGACCCAACAAGAGGCGACCAGTTTGAACAGACTGACCAGCGCAACATCTTCGGTGGCGAGATTTTTACTGTACTTCCCCTGCCTGTTACACCCGGAAGCAGTGTAACAATAGGTAGCCAGTTTCAATACGACGACATTAGCAACGTTGGGCTTTACCGTACACAGAATTTACAACGTTTTAGCACTACTAGAGAAGACGCTATAGATAGCTTAAGCGGCGCGTTGTTCGCACAATCTAATATTGTTCTTTCTGATTCACTTAGCCTGTCATTAGGTGGAAGGTATGACTATTTGTCTGTTGATGTAGAGAGTGATTTACCAGCTAATAGTGGCGATGACAGCGACGGCCTATTTACCCTAAAAGCGGGCCTAAAATACTTATTAAGCGACGAAGTCACCACTTTTATCAACATAGGCCAAGGCTTACACTCAAATGATGCCAGGGGCGCAACTCTTAATATAGACCCAGTGAGCGGAGAGTCTACAGAGTCGTCACCACTTTTAGTAAAGTCACTTGGTTATGAAACAGGTATAAACTTTACCGATAGCCATACTTTCAATGTATCTGCCGCATTATGGTATTTAGAACTCGACAGCGAGCTGGTTTACGTGGGCGACGCTGGGTTTACGGAGGCTAGTCGACCGTCAGAGCGTTACGGCTTGGAGTTCAGCGCTTACTATTGGATAAATAAATATGTTACCAGTGACATAGAGGCAGCGTGGACCCGCGCTCGTTTTAGCGACAGTGTTGACGGCGAAGGCGACTATATACAGGGAACAGTTCCGGGTGTAATAAGTGCTGGGCTGACCTATTATGAACAAAGCAATCAGCAAGGGTTAAGTTACGCTTTACGTGTACGCTACTTAAGCTCGCGTACGGTAGACAGTAATGAAGAAATATCTCCTCCTTCAACATTCATTGTTAACACACAAATTCGCTATCGAGCAACTAACTGGGACGTTGTACTAGAGGTATTAAATACACTCGATAGTGACGACCATGACATCGATTACTTTTATGCATCGCGGTTACAAGGTGAGCCTAATGAAGGTGTAGAGGACCTACACTTTCATCCTGTAGAGCCGCGCAACATAAGACTGTCGTTTGCACTGCGCTATTAATTCACATGGCTTCGATAAAGAACAAAATGTAGATAGGCTAACTACTTATCTTTCAGCGTGTTAGTAACCTTGACCATGCGGTTATTTACCGCATGGCATCAATGTTAGCAAGCGCTTGTGGCAGCTGCTTCTTTAAACGTACGTACCGCCAATATACAAATAAAAGAAGCACACTATTAATAGCAAGTTGAACTGTCCATATTAGGTACGCGTTAACTACTATGAAGTTATAAAGTGATACCGCTAATAGTGCAGTCCATAGTACAGCAAACCCATATAGACTTACTTTCCAATAGGTCACACGCTGCACAAGTTGATGCTGTTTAAAATCTAACATCGCTTTTGTATCAAGAGTGTCGGTTAAAAGCTGTGTCTGCCTGAACTTATAGCCCCATATGCCAAACCCTAATGGCACAGGTGCAAGCACTGCGAACAGAAGGATTTGATTGCTCGTTTCTGCTTTAAAAAACATCGCATACAAACAAAACAGCGATACAGCCACACCAAGTAACAAGTCGACCGCGGCCTTCATTTTCAAAGCGCGTTGTGCTTTGTTTGTTTGTTCGATTAACGCTGCAACATCTACTTTTGGTGTCGCTTGTTTAAATGACGTCTGCCACTTCGCAAGCTGGTCATCTACGTTCATTGTGTTTCCAAACCTATTTCAAATTTACGCTTAATACAAAGCTATCCCATCAAGCTGGTAAGCTGCTGGCGTGCTCGACTTGCGCGCTTTGCTACAGCGCTTTCGGTTAATCCAAGAGTTTGCGCTATTTCGTTCTGATTAAACCCTTCAAGCTGTAACGCCATCACCTGCCTGTACTTCACCTCTAACTTGTGCAATGCACTCATTAAATCAAGGGTTTGGTCTGTGCAATCACCCTCTGTTATGGCATTTTCGTACTGCACGTTTTCAGCGCCTGAAACCTCAACACGTTTTTGCTCTTTTATAACGTGATCAACGGCTTTGTTGTGCGCTATTCTAGCCACGTATGTTTTAATGCTTGCTTCGCCACGAAATCCCTCTTCATGTGAAAAGCTACCCGCATCGAAAGCGCGCCAAACGGCAAGAGACATTTCTTGAATAAGTTCGTCTTGAAGCGCTACATTAGCTTCGAAAGTTGCAGCAACACGCGCCAATAAAGGCGCGTGCTCTGTTAAGATAGTCTGTATTGGAACGTGTAATTTCACCGTACATCCATGTGGCAATGTATTATTTTATTAACTGCTTATATGCACTAAATAAGCAGCAAGTCAGAATGGGACCTAGCAGTAGTGCAGATAAAACTGCCGTATAAGGTGCCAGAAATGCAATCAACATTGCAATTAATGTTAACAATGCCATTGGCTTATATGCAGGCACAATAGACGACACACTGTCTTTCACAGCACGCAATATCGACTTGTTGGCAATTAAAATTTGCGCGCCTACAAACATAAACGGCATTTGCACTAACGTCATAAACGCAAAAGTACTACCTACTCTCCAAGGTGCAACATCAACCGCTTGGCCAGCTAGTAGTGAAGTTAACTGCTCTCCTTCAATAAGCAAACCCGCAAAAGCGAAATGTAGGGCCATAAACACAATGCCACTGAGCGACCAAAGCGCCAAGCGTCCCCATTTTGCCCACGTTGCATTATGCTTAAACGAAAACTTATCGTCCTTCGCTATGTTATGCATTATTGGCCAAACCAAAGCCATAAGAAGCGGGCCAAGCCACTTTGAAAACGTTACGCCAAAAGGCGCTTGCAACGCTTGAAACACGGCCGGCACTAAAACAAACAGCATGGTAATAAGTGTTAGCTTTACTGGGGCTTTTTTATATAAGGTCCAGCCGCTTTTCATCCATTCTTTAGCTTCACCTACTTTAGGCTTGCCAGTACTAGGAGAATGCGTTGCAGATACTGCGCTATAAACCGGTTGTGTAGTTGATGTAGTCATCATAAATTCCTTGGCGTTGTAGTGGTTAATAAACTTTATAAACACAGCCTATGACTTCTCACCTAAAGGACTCACCTGTAGGACATCACCGTGTTAATTACCCCTATAGACGTGACAACCTCAGAAAACCTGACAACTTTTTTAAAACTTTTTTCAAAAATTCGTAAACCAATAATTTAAAACAATTTTTTATAGCTCAACAATACTTACATTCATCGCAACCGCATTGACTGCACAATTTATACACTACACTATCGAATAAAATAAAAAGTGCGCCTCACATTTCAAAGAAAGCGACTGTTCAACAACAAGGGAATACACATGCAAACCATAAAGAAATGGGCTGCTCTGCTTATGCTAATTGCAGTAGCCCCCTCTTATGCCGCGGTATTAATGAAACCCATTAACGACCCAGACCTTCACTACAACGGAAAGCTACTAGACGGCAATTACGATACTAGTATTACGCATCCAGACACACTTTTAGGCTTCGACGTTGGTTCGAGGGTTGCTACGCCGTTGCAAATTCATAACGCCGTTATGACGTGGGCAGAACAGAGCGACAGGCTTCATGTTGTTGAATACGCGCGTTCTCATGAGGGGCGCCCTCTAATAGCAGCGTTCATATCAACACCTGCGCTACTTGCTAAACTCGACAAGGTAAAGGGTGATATTGACAAGTTGGCCAACCCGCTTTCTACAAGTGACAGCGAAGCTAATACACTAATCGACACATTGCCTGCCGTTGCTTGGATGGCCTACTCTATTCACGGTAATGAAACATCAGGGGCAGACGCTGCGCTTGCAGCAATTTACCACCTTATTGCCAGTAAAGACGCAGACGTTTCTGCACTGCTAGACAATATGATTGTAGTTATTGATCCTATGATGAATCCCGACGGACGTGCTCGCTTTGCAAAGTCGCTCGAACAGTATCGCGGTACAGCGCCTAACGTCGATGATCAGTCATTGTTACACCGAGGCGATTGGCCATATGGTAGAACTAATCACTACTTTTTCGACCTTAACCGTGACTTCTTCTACCTAACCCAACCTGAAACCGTAGGTCGCGTTGCCCTAATCAATCAGTGGCGCCCGCAACTCATGATTGACGGCCATGAGATGGGAAGCCAAGACACTTACCTGATGGGTCCACCTCGTCAGCCATTAAATCAGAACATAGATAAAAACCTACAGAAATGGGCCGTAACCTTTGCCGAAGATCAGTCTGCTGCCTTCGATGAAAAAGGCTGGCGCTACTATACGGGTGAATGGTTTGAAAATTGGTACCCAGGTTACTCAAACTACGCAGAATATCGCGGCACGATGCATATTCTTTATGAACAGTCGCGCATGGCAGAAGACGGTGTAAGACGCCCAGAAGGCACGGTTCAAACCTACACAGAATCGGTACATCACCAGTTTGTGTCTACGCTTGCTAACCTAAAAACGCTGGATAAACACAGCAAAGCCATGTACCAAGATTACTGGAAAGGTAGAAAGGCAAACGTGGCAGCTAAAGGTAAATTCGCCAAACGCACCTTTGTCATTTTAGCCAATGGTAATGTGGGCCGTACTGAAACCCTAGTAAGCAAGCTACAGGCACAAGACATCAATGTTTATGTAGCCGACAAGGATATTGAAGTAGACAAAGTCGTTACACAAATGGGTGAGACCAAAAGCGATTTTGTTATTCCAAAGGGCAGTATTGTTGTACCAAATAGACAGCCAGAAGCACCGCTCATTGCCGCCATTATGGAATTCGATGCGGGCGTTAACAACGAAGTATTAGTTGAGGAGCGCCAAAAGACACTGCGCGATGGTTCATCGGTAATGTACGACACTACGGCGTGGAACCTATCTATGATGTACGGCCTTGAAACAGTAACCGTACCTGAACATTTAACCCGTAACCTGTCTGCTTACACGGCATCTTCGGCTGAAAACACACTGCTAGAAAACGCGATTGTGTGGTTTGTTGATGGCGCAGATGACCGCTCTGTATCTTTTGCGGCACGCCTTATGGAACAAGGCGTATATGTAAGGTTTGTAAATAAAGAATCGGAGTACGAAGGTAACCGTTTTAGCCGTGGCTCTATTGCCGTAACGGTAACCGACAACCCCAATAACGCGAAATTAGAAAGTCTTATTACCAATACTGCAAGCGAACTGGGCATTGCAGTTCATGCTTCTACAACTGGTTTTGGCGAAGGCGATTTACCTGAATGGGGTGGTGAGCACTTTGAACTATTAACAAAACCACAGGTTGCCATTCTTAGCCACGGAAGCTTCTCAAGCTATGACGTGGGTGCAACATGGCACAGTATCGATACCAATCTAGGCATTCGCCACAGTCAGCTTGATGTAAGTTCTATTAACCGTGCAGACCTTCGTCGTTACAATGTAATTGTGCTTCCCACCAGCTATGGAGCGCTAACCAAAAACGTGCAAGCTACCTTAGACGAGTGGGTTAAAAATGGTGGTACGCTAATAGCTCATGGCCGCAGTACGCAAGCCCTTGCAGGAAAAGACGGCATTGCTAAAGTGAAAACCATAGAAAATAGCTTCGAAAACGCCGTTGATTACGACATATCGCTTATGCGCGAATACATGGCACTTAGCGACAAGGTTGATACCAAAGCAACTATGACGCATGCTTTTGATGAAGACTACACCGTACCCTGGGATGACCTTCCAAAACCGCTTAAAGACGAAGAACTACTTCGCCGCGACAAGTGGCTTCGCATCTTTATGCCAAGCGGTGCCATGGTGGCAGGCAGAACCGATCAGAAGCATTGGTTAACTGCTGGGTCGCCAGACGTGCTTCCACTATTATACAGCAATCAACCCTTGCTAATGTCAGACGACAGCAGTGAAGCCGTTGTGCGAGCAGGCGTATACCGTCCATTCAAACGCAAAGAAAGCAGCACAGAGAAAAAGAATGCGGATAGATGGTTCACCTTGCCTGAGGGACAGACGCTTAATGTACGCATGAGCGGTTTACTATGGCCTGAAGCACAACAGCGTATTGCAAATACCGCCTATCTTACTCGTGAAGCCAGCGGAAAAGGGCAAATTATTTTGTTCTCTGGCCAGCCTAATTTCCGAGGTGCATCGCATGGTACTAACCGCTTGTTGTTAAACGCTATTGTTTATGGCCCTGGATTAGGCAGCCGCGCTCGTATAGAGCTTTAACACCTACATAGCTTTATAAAAAGGGCCAGCGATGGCCCTTTCTTGTTTTACTTTTCATGAATGCGCTTACGCTCTTATTAACCAGCCTTTCTATTGTCAGCCATTGCCGTAAGTTCGGCAGCGTCGAAAGTGAGCTGTTCAACACCGTTAAGTTTAGGCTTCGCAAACAGAAAGCCTTGGAAGCGATGCACGCCTGCATGCTGAAGCCAAAGCCATTCATCAATAGTTTCAACGCCTTCAAACACAACCGGGGTTCCCATTGAATTAGCGAACTCAATTACCGCTTCAGTGATAGCCTGTCTTGGCCCGTTCTCATGAATACCCGTTGTAATTTTGCGGTCTACTTTAATTTTGTCTGGTAGGAAGTCAGCTAACAGCGACAGCCCAGCATATCCGGCTCCAAAATCGTCAATGGCTATGCGTATTCCTTTGGAACGTATTTTTTCGATAGCTCGGTAAAAAGGAGCGCTTTCTTTAATTATTTCCGTTTCTGTCACTTCAAGCACGAGTTGCTGAGGCTTTAAATTATTGGACTCAACCAAAGCAAATAAATAGCCACTTACATCGTCCATGTAAGTCAGTGCGCCGGGGCACAGATTTATCGACAGCGATTGGTCTTCTTGCAAAAGACGGGCACCTTGAGAGATGGCAATAGCCTTGGAGGTTAAGTCGAATTCGTACTTTTGCGAAGGCGACATACTATTCAAAACGTCTTCGGGATAACGTCCATCATCAGAGCGAAGCAGTGCTTCTATCGATGAAATTATTCCTCTGTATGTATCAACAATAGGCTGAAACGCAAACTGAATGTTTGAAGATGGGTACTTAGACACTTCCACAGAAGGTGCCTGCACCTTATTGCGAAGTGCATTGCGCGCTTCATCAGATAAACAGGTACGCCATTTGCCTGTAGCAAAACCGTTGAGTAATGCGAAAACGCGGCTCTCTCGGTGAAGATTAAGTTCAGGTGGAGTCCAATAACAGCCGCTACCTGACTCTACCGTTATGGTTCGTAAACACCAGCAACCGAAGTCGCGCTTATGCGTTACTGTATCCATTATTTTTACGACATTATTATGCCGGCTATCGGCTTTGATGACTTTGAACAACGAATGAACAGCGTCTGCGTCACCTTCGAGCACTTGGAAAAAGTACTCGCCGTCAAACAACAACAATCCATTGATATTGTGACGCTTATTCGCTGCACACGCTTTATCCGTTAAGTCTTTAAGCTCCTTCTCATTCATTCCATTGCTTGCACGACTTCTGTAAATTAACTGTCTAAGCACATCGGAGCCCCATTTTTAACGGTAAACTTCACACACCTTAGAATTGCTGAAGTTCACATTCACACATCACGACTTATACTAAAGTATAGTATCCAATTGAAGAGCTCGCACAGTTTTCTAGGAAACGAGCGCCAACAAACACGCGTTGATTTAATGCGACAGAAACTAAATCCTGTGCTATTCGTATAAGCTCTCTAATGCTTTGTAGGCAAAAAACCGTAACCTAGTATTAATACTCAGGTTGTCTCTATTGGCTCTTATACAAGTGCAGTTTAATGTATGAAGAAATTAGTCGGTGTTAACGAGCTTGAAGTAGGAATGTATGTGACCAGGGTTACCAAGTCTCAACGGTCAGCCATCATGACATCTGAAGGCATTATCAAAAGTACTGGCAATATAGCGCACCTGAAAAAGCTGAAAGTGCTTGAAGTCGAAATTGACACCAGCCGAAGCGAAGGTCAAAGCTTCCACGATGTGACTGCTGAAGCTACGATTGAAAATACGGATAAATCCAGCGAAGTAGTAAACGCCACGCCTTTAGCTCGGGAATTGCCTGTTGCTAAAAAAATGTACGCTAAGGCTCGAGAATATCAACGCACAACATTCGATAGACTAAAGCGCGAAGGCACTTTTAACGCAAAAGAGTTTGAAGCACTGGCGTTGGAATTTTTAGATTCCATAACTCGCAATTCAGACGCACTACTTTGCATGACCAAGATGCAAAACAAAGACGCCTATTTGCTTGAGCATTCCTTAAATGTGTCTATTTTGCTCACCATTTTTGCCAAACATCTCAATTTTAATAGCGATATAGCACTGCGCTTAACCCTTGCTGGGCTTTTACATGATATGGGAAAGGTGCGTATTAGTGACGATATTTTATTAAAGAACGGTAAGCTAACTAAATCTGAATACGAAGAAATAAAAAATCACACCGTATATGGCGCAGAAATTCTTGAGAAAGCGGATATTGACGGCCTTGTAGTTCAAATTGCCTTGGAACACCACGAAAGACTGTCAGGCGGTGGATACCCTCACGGATTGCTTGCACACCAGCTGAATCAGTATGTTCGTATGAGCTGCATTGCAGACGTGTTTGACGCCATGACGGCAGAGCGGGTTTACAAACCGGCGATGACCGCGCATCACGCTTTTAAACTTATGAAAAAGGCCGGACCAGAGCAGTTCGATGATGCCTTGCTAAACGAATTCATTAAGGCCGTTGGACTATTCTCTATTGGCACACTGGTAATGATGGCAAGCCAGAAAATTGCAGTGGTAACAAAGACTAATTTTGAAGACCCGCTGAAGCCAACGGTGACCATTTTTTACAACGCTAAATATAAAAGGCATATTGAGGTAGAGACGCTCGACCTAACCTCAAAAAAAGTAAGCGATACTATCGAAAAAGCCGTAAACCCTAGTGATTTCGATATTGATATTAATGCAGTAATCGACAAGCTCATAGTAACGAAGTAATGACAGAGATTCGTATGTAAGGAACAGCATGGAAAGAATTCTAGCGTTTTTAAATAAACCCGCGTTTGAGTTTTTGTCGCGGGAATTTACCGTGGGTATGCTAATTCTCATCCCCGTCATGTTCCTTCTAGCCGTATGGCTTCTTAAATTTATATCGAAAATAGTGCCACGACTGCTTTCAAAAAATGGGGCAACACCTGATGCCGTTCATTTAATCAATCGTGTTGTTCAAATTCTGGTGCTTGTGGTGATGGTAATAACGGCGTTAGACATTTTGAATGTGCCGCTTACCGCATTTGCTTTTGTTTCCGGCGCCGTTGCTATAGGTGTTGGATTTGGCGCTCAGAACATAATTAACAATTTCATCAGCGGCTGGATTTTAATGTGGGAGCGCCCTATTCGCATTGGCGATACCCTAGAAGTTGATGATACCAGAGGTAGAGTCGAAGCAATTAATACCCGTTCTACCCGCATACGCCGCGTAGATGGTGTTCATATGCTAGTACCCAACAGCAAGCTGCTTGAAAACACCGTAATAAATTGGAATTTGGTAAATACCGAAACCAGAACGTCTGTAACCGTAGGCGTTGCTTATGGTTCGTCGGTAAGAGAAGTTGAAAGATTAATATACGATGCCGTTACAAAATTAGACGGCGTTCTTAAAACACCTGCACCAGCAGTTATGTTCGACGACTTTGGTGACAACGCGCTCAATTTTGAAGTGTATTATTGGCTTAACGCCAGTTCAGAAATGGAGAGGCGTAAATCGCGCAGTGATTGTCGCTTTTTAATCTGTGAAGCCTTTGAAAAAGCCGGAATTGTTATTGCGTTCCCACAACGAGATATTCATGTTGATGGAGAGCTTTTACTTTCAAATAAAGAAACTTTGAATGCTAAATAAGCACGCCATATATTAAAAATAACCGACGAATTTTCAATAACTTTGCATAAATAGCGCGCTTAATGTGCATTTGATAGTGCGCACAAACACTAAAACTACTCTACCCTTTAACTGCTTCAGCATTTTTTCAAAGCAATGTGTTTCGGGTAGTTGTGCAAGTTATGATCAGTATGAGTAAGCAATTTTTTATTTGCGTTATTGCGTTTTCCACTGTGGCGCTTAGTGTTTCAAATAGCGTTGATGCCAGTGACGCAGATCATCATTGGCAGTCTTCACCTCATCATCTTTCCGCATTGACCGGCACCACGTACACAGACGAACATGGACATGCATTCACCTTCGGTATCGATTATGAATACAGAATTAACGACTTTCTAGGTGTAGGTGTGGTGGCTGAATATGCCTTTGAAGATCTTGATGCCTATACATACTTGCTGGTTGCTGACTTACATATAACACCCAAGTTTATTGCACAGGTGGGCCCTGGTGTAGAGTTTCATGGCGGTGACAAAATTGCCGTTGGGCGATTAGGGTTACTGTATGAGTTTGAAATAAACAACTTCACCGTATCGCCACAGCTACACTACGATTATCATCATGATCATGAAGATGCTGTAGTTGCCGGTATTGCTGTGGGCTTTTCTTTTTAACCCCGTTTACGTACCAACTTTTATAAATTAATGTTTTTATGATTATCTTATTGAGCTTAAACTCTCAGTTCTGCCGTGGCTTTAGGTAGTTTATTTCTTGGCGAATCATAGAACGGCAGCTTTATAGTAAATTCAGCACCTTTACCCTTTACTGTAGTTACATTTTTAGCTGTTATTTCGCCTTCCATATGGTCGTTAATAATCATTTTCGACATATACAACCCCATTCCAGTGCCCTCTCCGTGGGCTTTGGTAGTAAAGTAGGGTTCAAAAATTCTCTCAATAACATCGGGCGGTATGCCACCCGCGTTATCGGTAACGGTTATTTTGTTAAGGTCAAAAGCAATTTCAATTACCTTATTGGAATTACCCTTGGCATTTAATGCATCTCTGGCATTGCTCACTAAATTTAAAATAACTTGCTGAAACTCAGATTTAAAACCTTCAACATCGCCCGTCGCACCTGATATAACTAAATCTATTCCATTACTTTGTAGCTGTGCTTGTTGCAGTACGACTACCGACTCGACAGTCTTGGCAACATCAAACACTTCTTTGCTTTTATCGATGCGGAAAAAATTTCTAAAGTCATCAACCGTCTTGCTCATAAAGTCGATAGTCACTAAGTTATCTTTAATAAAACTATTGATATCGTCGTCGGTTATCCCTTTTTTCACTTTGTATTTAAGTGTTTGAATACGTAAAGCCAGCTCATTAAGCGGTTGGCGCCATTGGTGCGCAATGGCGCCAATCATTTCGCCCATAGATGCTAACTTTGCCTGCTGAGCTAGTACCACATCGCGCTTTTGGTCTTGTTGATATTGGGCATAGTTTTCTTCACTAATACCCAATTGAACGCGCTCTTTAAATTCGTCAAAAACAGTAGATGTAATGTTTACGTTATTTGCTAACAAAACCCAAACGACAAGCCACTTTCCGCATGGTGAAATACCTACATGCTCTCGGCCAATTACTAAATTCACCTGTTGATAGAAAGCCTTGTTATAGGGAAATGTGATAGACATCCTGCTTTCGCTTACATACACATTTACGTCTACACCCAAGGAAGATATCGCTTCAAGTGCAATGCTTTTCATTGAAATTCGTTGCTTATCACTAAGCTGCAAATAGTCTTTTAATTCTCTTATCTTTTTGCGAGCTGCAAGCTGCGAGTCCAACACACAAAAAAACGTGTTTTCATCCGGCAAAGCTATAAAATCTGGGCTACGTTGATGAGCAACTTCTAATGATGAATTTTGAGGAGATAATTGTTTTGCTGTGATTTTGGCAGCGGTACTATCGGGCGCTTCAATGCGGTTGTATTCTTCTTGAGTAACGCCGCTTTCAACCATAGGGCTATCAAGTGCTTTTCGCTTACTCTTGCCCCCTTCCATTTTCAGCACCAAGCAGCTAGCGTCATCATCTTTTTTTGCATATTGCGATATAATTTGACCGCAAACAGTCTCAACAGAGCTCATGGAAAAGTCTGACAGTGCATCATTAAACGATGTTACGCCGTCTGACGTCACCACTATGCCATCGTTTTGATTGAGATTGGTAACGAACTCTTTCATCGAGTTGGGCGCAGTAAAGCCCAACACGCCTTGTTGTGTTGAAAGATTTTTAATTCCAGTTGACGCTATTTTAAATGCTTTAACATCGCCAATGCTCATATAATGCAGTAGCGATTGTGCAGTATCAACACGCCCTAAAAAGACAGTGGCGCCAAATTTTTCAACCCCTTCTATCTTTGATAAACCATTGAATAATTCTTTTATGGCTAGCTGATAGTTCTCGTTTAGCCATGCTCGCATTTTCTCGGCTAGATTACCTACTTCAATACTTCCATGCCCGCCAATATCACCAAGAGCAAAAAGCAGATCATTGTCTCGCTCGAACACACAGACAAAATCTCCACAGCCTTTTTGTGACGTAAAAGGTTTAAGCTTAAAGGTATGAGACACCATGTTCAGTACTCTTTTATACACGTAACACAGGTACCGCTATCAGAAGTCGTTAAGTTAAATTCGTCTGACATCCTTACAATTGATGACATGCCTAATCCAAGGCTTCCAGATGAGCTATTACCCTCAACAAACGCTTTTTCAATACTCATTTGCATGCCCGTACCGTTATCAATGGCTTCTATAATGCATTGAGTATCTGAGTAAGAAAGCGTGATAGTGCCGCTGCAACCATACTTGATAATGTTATAAGCCAACTCTGAGGTTACAGTAGCAATCTCAGTGATAGCTACCTCGTCTACCACTTTTTGACGGGTAAGGTAGGTCACGTTGTTTAGCAGAACGTGAACGTCAGTGTTTGCTTGAATATGAAAGCGCTTTGATTGCATGATCAACATCCAGCTCTGTATCGAGTGAAACTTCAGCGTCGAAAGTCAGTAAAACTGCGGCTGTGTAGGGGTTTAAACCACAAAACATTACTTTACGCCCCATCATCTTAAGCCCTGTGTTTAACGCTGTAAGCTTTTCTAAATCAGCCCTTACTATGACATCAACCAACGTTAGGTCGATTACCACCTGCTGGCTTCCTATAGCATCTATTTTTTTACAAAATGCATAACAAAGCTTCTCTTGGTGCAAATCTTCAATGCATAGATCAATAACTGACACACCACGTAATTGAGAGACCTTACTATCTAACGTCGCCATTATAATTTTACCAAATCGTACCCAATCAACTTATAGGCTTCACGCATAGCATCTTGCAGTGTAGTGGTGGTAATGAGGTCTGACACATCCATACCCAAATTAACAATATTTTGCGCAATTAGCGGAGATATACCTGAAACAATGGCTCTACAGCCCATAAGGCGTGTTGCTTTCGCTATTTTGATAAGATGTGCCGCCACCGAACTATCTACAATATTGATACCGGCGATATCGATAACAGCGACACGTGTCGCCTGCTCCTTAATGTTTACTAAAATATCTTCCATCACTTTTTGCGATTTAACCGAGTCCATCGAACCAACTAACGGTACCATCAGCACATTTTCGGCTATTTTTAGCAGTGGTAAATCAAATCGACTGGCTAAAATTTGTTCGTTCAAGTCATCGATTTCTAACTTTTGCTCATCTATCTTGCTGTTTTGACTTGTGATAGTTGCATGCTGGTGTTGTATTTTGTCGCTGTCTGAAATTCCATTGGTATGCGTTGCCATTGCCTTATCCTTGTAGATAGCTTTATAGGTAGCGTTGAATACTGCTTTGTACAAAAATAGAACAGCTGTCGTTTTTTATAAACTTAACAAGCTTATACTTTAGTATAAAAATAAAGTTAAAAATTGAACATTATTTGACCGCAAACTACTGTTATTTAGAACACTAATAGCGATGGAAATGACGTATGTTTAACGGTTTAAATATACTAATAGCAGATGATTCTGCACAAACACTTGAAATGCTGTCGTTTATTTTTGAAAGCGAAGGTGCGCATGTAAGTACCGCAATCAACGGTCAAGAGGCAATACAAAAAACCAGAAACGACGCTTACGACGTTATTTTGATGGATATCCAAATGCCAATTTGCGATGGAATTGAAGCTACGCGCTGTATACGACAAGACGGCGTTTTAACCCCTATTATTGCGGTAACGGCCGCCACTGACATTGAAGCCCAGGGGTTTATTGCGAAGGGGTTTACCGATTACTTCCTCAAGCCCGTTGACTTCGAACGACTGAATAATAAAGTGACATCATGTGTTCAAGCTTCTGCACACGAGGCAGCGGTATAACATCTTCAGTTCTTATTTTATACGCTTAAATTTCTCTCGAAATTAACAATATTTACGCCCGACTTAAGCTTATATAGCTGAGCTTGTCGTTTGCCTGTTACTGCTTTTTCATCAACTTCTTCAAACATATCGCTAGCTTCCACTCTACGCATTAACGACTTTCGCTGAACACTTTTACCAATGATGGTTTCGATAACCTGTTTTAACTGCGAAATAGTGAAAAGCGATGGCAAGCAAAATGCAGGGACAGTTGGTGGTTGGCTTGGTTGAATCATATGGTTTACTGCGTTCATTTTTCGTCGGTAGTCTATACAACACAGATGATATAATTGAACCATAAGAAAAAATCTACGGTATCCATAGGACTTATGCAATTGTTGTTGCCCTCTTTTATGAAAGTCACTCACTCACACGCAAAGGTCCATCTACGCTCAATGTGCATGAGTGCACTTATGATTTTTTCCTCACCTAAAACGCTGGCAGATATTCGTTCGACCATGTCGGTGTCTTATACCGGCGATACCTTTCAAAACGTTTCTGGTGGAGTTCGCAGAGGTAATGAATATCTTGATCTGCTAGATATTACATTTAATACCGATTTTGAAATATCAGAGACATGGACACTAACAGCCGCAGTTCAAGGGCTTTACAGCAACGGTAATTCAATATCAGAAGAGTTAGCAGGTGATATACAAATTTTATCAAACTTAGACGGCGGCGGCGCTTTTACAAAGCTTGGTCAAGCAACAGTTCAACTATCAAGTACTTCAGGCTCAGTTTTAGTAGGCCTATATGATATCAACGCCGAATTTGATGTACTTGAAAGCGCCAACTTATTTATAAATAGTGCACATGGTATAGGCAACGATATTGCGCTTACCGGCGAAAATGGGCCATCCATTTACCCCTACTTTAGCTTAGGCGTTAGAGCAAAATTTAATATTGATAATAACCAAAGTATTAAAGTGGCTATTTTAGATGCCGTCCCGGGTAGTGAAACATCGCTAAATGCTCCACAACCAGAATTCAATAGTGATGAGGGCTTCTTTACGATTGCAGAATACGCTTATCAATTTCACAGTAGCAAAATGCTCATTGGCGCATGGCAATATTCTAAAGACGTTGAGACAAACAATACGCAAACGAAAAATATGGGTGCTTATGCAAGGTTCGAACATCAGTTTCATGACCAGCGTACCCAGGCTTTTCTTCGCATAGGTTACGCCAATGAAAAGGCCAATTTGCATGATTGGTTCATCGGCACAGGAATAAGCTACACAGACCCTTTTAATATTAACGAAAACGATGTTGCAGGTTTCGCGATAGCGTATGTACAGCGAGGCGAACGAGACGATGCAGAGCGTGCGTTAACGCAACCTCATGAAACCAGCTTTGAGCTGACGTATCTTAAGAACATGAATGAGCATTTCTATCTTCAACCTAACGTTCAATACATTGAAAATGCGGGGTTTGAAAATAGGCATGCATTGGCAATTGGAGTAAGGCTACAAGTTACTTTCTAAGAGAAACGTTGTAAGAACTTCTACACCACCTGCCCTGCTGCCCAGCCACTGCTCCATGCCCATTGGAAGTTAAAGCCACCTAGCCAGCCCGTTACATCTACTACTTCGCCAATGAAATATAGGCCTTCTACGTTTTTAGCCATCATGGTTTTTGATGAAAGTTCATTAGTGTCTACACCACCAATGGTGACTTCTGCGGTGCGGTAGCCTTCTGTGCCGTTAGGTTTTACTTGCCAATTCTCTAACGTGTTGGCAATGGTGTCGCATTCGGTATGAGATAGCTGCTTCACGGGTACGTTGCGCCACTGATTATGCTCTATAAAGCTTTGTACCATGCGCTTTGGAAATACTTTGTTTAAGCATGTGGCCAGAAGCGCATCGGGTGTACTTTCACGCGCTTCTTTAATAAATGTGTGGGTGTCGTGGTTTGGTAGCGTATTAATACTTAAGCTATCGCCCGCTTCCCAGTAACTTGAAATTTGCAGCATAGCAGGCCCACTTAAGCCGCGATGAGTAAATAGCATAGCTTCTTTAAATGTGGTGTCGTTACAGCTTGCGTAAACGTCTACGGCTATACCGCTTAGCTCTGCCAGTGTTTCTTTGTCTTTATCGTGAAGAGTGAAAGGCACAAGGGCAGCACGAGTTGGTAGTACCTTGAGGCCGAACTGCTCGGCAACCTTATAACCAAATGGCGTAGCACCTAGTTTAGGCATGCTTAACCCGCCAGTAGCAATCACCAAAGACTCACATTCGTAATCGCCGTTCGACGTTGAAAGTAAGTACCCACTCTCTACTTTTTCTACGCTTAAAATTTCACAACGTGTGGTAATGGTAACGCCTGCTTTGTCGCACTCTTTAAGCAGTAAATCTACAATGTCTTTTGCGCTATCGTCGCAAAACAATTGCCCAAGTGTTTTCTCATGATAGGCAATGCCGTAGTCGGCCACTAGCCCGATAAAATCCCATTGGGTGTAGCGGCTTAATGCCGACTTACAAAAGTGAGGGTTTTGGGAAAGAAAATTTTCTGGGCCTGCATACATATTAGTGAAGTTGCAGCGGCCACCGCCCGACATCAATATTTTGCGACCTACTTTTTTTGCATGGTCTAGCACTTCAACGCTTCTTCCACGCATACCTGCTTGTGATGCACAGAAAAGACCGGCAGCACCAGCACCTATAATAATTACATCGCGCTTTATCACGTTTTAGCCCCGAGGAAATACAGCGAGTGGGTGTGTGGTAATTAAGGCCATATGTGCTCGTTCGCCGGGCTTAATGGCATTTTCATGGCTTACACGCACTTTAAGTTGGCTACCATTATCTAGCGTAACCGCATATAAGCGACTTTCACCTTCGTAACGCACCCAATCTACCGTGCCGTTTGGTTGTGGATGCGTTGCACTTAAGCTTAGATCATCAGGGCGAACCAACAAGTCCACATCGCCATTGGCGTTTTGAAGTGGCGTACCCGGCACATTTCCTATGTCGGTAACGACCGTGTTATCTGGGTTATTGCTGCTGTTGTCAAAGGTTGCAGTTAGGAAACTTGCTTCACCCATAAAGCGCGCTACAAAGCGGCTTGAAGGCGTTGAGTAGCATGCTTCTGGAGTGTCTAACTGCTCTAGCACGCCTTTATTCAATATACCTACTCTATCGCCAACACTTAACGCTTCATCTTGGTCGTGCGTTACCCAAATGGCTGGTACACCCGCTTTTTTGAGTGCATCACGTATTTCCCAGCGTAGACTGTCTTTAAGCGCTGCATCTAGGTTCGATAATGGCTCATCTAGCAACACAAACGAAGGCTCATGCGCTAAGGTCCTTGCTAGCGCCACGCGTTGCTTTTGCCCGCCCGACAAGCGCGCAGGCTTGGCATCGCGAAATGCATCTAGCCCCAGAAGGTTTATCCAATGATCAGCAAGGGCAGTGTCTTTTAAACGAAAGCACACGTTTTGCTGTACGGTAAGGTGCGGAAACAGTGCGAAATCTTGAAACACCATACCTACATTACGCTTTTCAGGTGGTACGTGTTTAGATGATGTGCTTTCCCATTTGCCCAACGACATTGCGCCTTCAGAAATAGGAATAAGCCCAGCTAGTGCTTGCAATATAGTGGTTTTACCGCAGCCAGTCGGCCCTACCAACATAAGAATTTCGTCGTGCCCAAGCTCTAGGTTTAACTTGTCGACTACGCGGGTAGACCCATAATTCACAGACAAATTACTAACACTTAGCATTACGAACGATCATCCTCGGTAACAGTAAATTGGGCTTTTCTTTCGCCCGACAGCATAAGCACTAAGCCTACGCCAGATAACAACACAAGCAATAAACCAGGTACTGCCGCGCGGCCAAAGTAACCCGCTTCATATACACGCCACATATAGGTAGCCAGTGTTTCAAAGCCTGTAGGTCCAAGCATTAGTGTTGCGGGTAGCTCTCGCATAGCTTCAAGAAACACGAGTGCAGCGCCTGCAATCATACCACGAAGGGTAAGAGGAAGCGTAATGCGCATAAACGCTTCACGCGGGCTAGCGCCTAATACACGGGCAGCCTTAACTAAGCCAGAATCTATATTTTCAGAGGTGGTTCGCACGCTACCTACCGCTAGCGGGATAAAACGCAGTACATACGCCATAACCAACAAGCTTAGCGTTTGATAAAGCGCCGGAAGCTGAAGGCCCACATAAACCAACGCCGTTCCCATAACAATGCCGGGCACGCCAAAACCAAAATAGGTGATGCGTTCCATAAAGCGCCCTGCTTTACCTGCAATAGCCGCATTGGCAACAGGTATCGCTAGTAACACCGCCACAATGGCTGCAATAAACGACGCATGGGCAGAATTCCATGCATAAGCAAGCTCGAACCCACCTGTGCCCTCGCGCACAAGCCACAATATAAATACCGCCAACGGCAAAATAATAGCCATAAATACCACAGGAAACGCCGCGGCTAACATGGCATTACACTGCCAACGTGCCGGAAACAGCATAAGATGCTTACCTGGTCGCTCTTTTGCCCCGCCTATTCGGCTCTCTATAAACAATATCAGGCACACAATAACCATTAGCTGCAAACTCAGCATGGCTGCTTGGCTAAGCCCAAACGCGTTGTATTCTACGAAAATAACTCGCGTGAAAGTGTCTAACCCCATAATGGCAGGCGTGCCAAAATCGGATAACGCATACAGCGCTGCCAATAGAGCACCTGCTGCAACGCTGTTTACTACGCGTGGTAGCACAACTCGCCATAGGCTTGCACCAAGCGACAAACCTAACGTACGCGCTGCATTTACCAAGCTAGCGTCCAAGCTTAAAAGGCTTGCACGGGTTGTCATCATTACGAAAGGGTATGTGTAAAGGCTCATTACAAGTGCCGAGCCCCAAAGTCCACTTATAGGCGGAGTAGAAAAGCCCAGTACGTTTTCTATTTCACCGCCGCGACCAAAGGAAAAATACATGCAAACGCGCCAATGTAGCTGGGCAATGCAAGAGGCGCGGCAAGTAATATTAGCCAAAAGCGTTTAAACGGCATTTGCACGTAGGCTGTGAGAAAGGCAAGTGGTACGCCGATAGCGACAGCACCAATGATGGTAAGCACCACTAAAGATAAAGTATTGCCTAAAACGCGAAGGTTATGGGTATCGAAAAGTTGCGCACTGTCTTGGGCTAAAGAAAACAAAACGCCGACGGGCAATAAAGCCATCAGCGCTATTAGTAGAGCCAGTGGGTACGACTTTGGCCAGTTTGTCACAGTACGCCAACATCCCTCATCATATTAAGAGTGGGTCGCAAGTCTGCCAATTTACGCAGGTCCATGTCGGGCGGCGACAGGTCGCTTAAACTTACAAGCCCTTGAGGCTGGTCTACGCCTTGTACCAAGGGTATTTCGTAGGCTTCACGAGCTAGGTACGCCTGAACTTCAGTGCTTAGTAAGTAACGAATAAAGTTAGCCGGTAAGCTGCCTTCACTTAGCGCAACGATGCCAGATGCATTCACCAAACATCCTGCATCTTTTTTGGTATAGGCAAGCGCTACGTTGGCGTCAGGCTTACCTGATTTCAAGCGCAAGGTGTAATAGTGGTTCGCAAAACCTATATCTACCTCACCGCGCTCAACACCCATAACTACACCAAGTTCACCAGCGTATTTTTTCGAATTACGATTAATCCCCTTAAGCCACGACTTAGTTGCCGCTTCGCCTTCTAGAATTCGCATAGCAGTAACAAAAGACTGGAATGATGAATATGCGGGTGCCCAGCCAATTTTTAAGTCGCTGTCGGCAAGTGCCATTACGCTATCGGGGATTTGCTGTTCAGATACGCGCTTGGTGTTATATGGCAACGTACGAACGCGCCCTGTTACCGGAGACCAGCTAGAATATTGAAAACCATCTTTAAGTTGGGCAGTTAAGTCGGCAGGTAAGGGCTTTGCCGCACCTGCATCGGTTACTACACCAATAGAGCCCGTATCTACCGCCCAGAACAAATCAGCACGTTTCACGCCTGCTTTTGTTTCCGCCACAATGGTATTGGCTAGCGCCGCTGAACCGCCGCGGCGCACTTTAAGATTTAGTTTGGGGTTACGCTTTTCAATTGCTTTAAGCACATTCTCGTAAAGACCGCCCTCACCACGACCAAGGTAAAGGGTTAAATCACCCTCTAATTTGGGAAGCGTTCCAACCGACACACTGCCCGTTTGCGTCATGGCTTGCAAAGCACCGAAGGGCATGCTGCCCAACGCACCTGCTGCCGCTAAGCCTTGTAAGAATGTTCTTCTTTGCATAAAGCTTCCTTAAAATACGTCTTTACGACTTTTTTCTGCTTCTACTAGCAGTGCGCGAGCACGGTCGAGCTTAGTTTGCATGGTTTCAACTACGGCTCGTACGCTGTCTACCCCTTTATTTTTCGAGATAGCTTGAGGTAGCGTAACGTTGAAGTCTTTCTCTAGGTCTTCAACCAATGCTGCGTCTTTTGCGATTAGGTCGCCTTCAACACCTTCGAAACGCTGAAGATAGGTGTCGTGAACTAGCGTTGTTGCTACTTCGTGTAACTGCTCTGCATATTTAGCCACCACACGATCAAGGCGAGTTTTAATATCGTCAATCACTTCAGGGCCAGTAGTAGGTTCTTTTTCCGTGGTTTTCACCACGTCCACTAAGCCTTTCTTCTGATATTGGGCGGCAAGTTTAACTGCGCCTAGCGCTTGCCACAAGGCATGATTTAAGTTCTCTTGCTCTTTGCGAACTTCGCTCAACGGCTTTCCACCGTCTATTGCCATTTTAACGCCGTATATGCCTTGCCAAATTGATGCATAAATTGGCACAAATTGAGTTTCAATGGCCGAATGGAATTCCACTTCTTCCCAGTACTCAATAAGCGCATCTGTTTTAAGTGACTTATCTTTCGCTGCGTATGCGTCAACTACACTACCGAACTTGCTCTCTAACCAATGCACTTCTTCAGTATATTCACTGATATGTGCATGCAGGTTATTTACGTGGTCGCCTATTTCACCATTCGCCATGGCCCTACTTGACACCATAGCTAGAGACACCATTGCTAGAGACATCGCAGAAGCAAAAACTAGAGCGCTCATTCGTTTTAGTGTTGTTGTCATACTGTTTCCTAATTCCTAATTATCGCCGCAAATGATACTTATTATCATTAATAGAGTAAAGGTGACACGCCGCGAACAGCTACCGCTTACCGCACACACCCTCTGCGTTTTAACTCGTATTTCAAACGTTAACATTGCGTTATTCAATGCTGTTAGCACGCATTACAAGCATACTAATGCTACTTTAAGCGCATGTTATATAACGTATTAATGAAAGTGAGAGATCATACTCTTATGACAGTTTAATGAAAAAGACCTGCCTTGTATAAAAGAGTTCACACGTTAAGGCCATAAATACAATTTTTTCACTATCCCAACAAAAAGCCCGCTCTTTGCAGCGGGCTTTTTTACTATTTAGCGTACTTATGCTTGCCACATTTGCGTTTTCATCAATGGGCGCAATAAGAGAATGTTAGCTTTTACAGGCTATCTAGCATGGTTTGCGCGTCGCTTACGTCAAAACGACCTGGGTCTTCAACGTTAAGCTTCTTCACTTTACCGTCTTCAACAAGCATTGAATAACGCAGTGAACGCATACCGCCAAAGTTACCAGTACTCATGTCTAGGCCAATTTGTTTAGTGAAGTAACCGTTGCCGTCGGCAACCATTAAAATTTCTTCTGCATTGTTTGCTTTGCCCCATGCATCCATTACGAACGCATCATTCACCGACAAACAAATAATGCTGTCGACGCCTTTAGCTTTAATCTTATCTGCTAGGGCAACATAGCCTGGAAGATGAGAATGCGAGCAGGTTGGCGTAAAAGCACCAGGCACAGCAAACACAACCACTTTTTTATCAGTGAACAGTTCATTTGTACCAGGGTTAGTTACTTCACCGTTTTCTAATAAGCTAAAATCCACCTCAGGCAGAGTGCTTCCAACTTGTATCATATGGTTCTCCTAATTTTTCTGACACAAATACACGTCAAATCGATGTTTCTTACTCTCAATGGCCATTGATGGTTTTTCTCCGGCCAGCACATCTGCACTATTTGGGCGTTTCACGACTACCCGGTGCGTGGCTAGCATTAGTGCTGGCGGCAACAGCGCATCTGCATCAGGGTCGTGCCCTAGCAGTTGCTGAAACAGCCGCATTTCCTTTTTCACCAAGGCTGATTTCTTTTTATGTGGAAACATGGGGTCTAAATAAATAGCATCCACGCTTTCACCTTTGAAGTATTGCATTACCTCGGCACTATTTCCATGCTGAAGTGACATTCGGTTGGCAAGGTCAGGAAAAGTCAGCGCTAAACGCCGTATTCCATCTTCAAGCAAGGCAGCAACTACCGGCGACCGCTCGATCATAGTTACACTACAACCTACGCTTACCAGTACAAAGGCATCGCGCCCTAAACCTGGTGTTGCATCAACCACATGCCATGCATCGTTACCTTTAAGCCCAATTGCCTTTACTATCGCCTCTTTACGCCCGCCACCATGCTGCTTTCTGTACAAACTGGCCGGTGAGGCAAAGTCTACTTCCACCGGCAGCACTTTTTTCTCACTTGCATCGGCAAGACCAAGTACGTCTTGGTAGACTCGTAAATAAAGCCCTTCCGACGGTTTTTCATTGTGTGGTAGTACGGGGAAGCCCCATTTAGCACTTATAGTTAGCGCTAGATGATTATCGGCTTCGTACAATTCATCATCTGATGCACTGGCAACAACGATAGGAAGCTGACTAAGCATGGCCGTACTGCTCCTTGTGTCCAATCCAGCGGTTAATAATAGCTTGCGCGTGCGATGGATACTTGTCCCATAGCGTGTAAGCAATTTCTTGTACTCTTGGTATTAATGCGGCATCGCGCACCAAATCGGCAATTTTAAGTTCTGCCATGCCCGTTTGCTTAGTACCCATAAACTCACCCGGGCCACGAATTTCTAAGTCACGCTGCGCTATGTAAAACCCGTCGTTCGACTCTCTTAACACACCCAAACGCTGAGTAGCCGTTTTTGATAACGGGCTTTGATACATTAGCACGCACTGACTTTCTACAGCGCCCCGCCCTACTCGACCGCGCAGCTGATGCAGTTGTGCAAGCCCTAAGCGCTCTGGGTTTTCAATTATCATAATACTGGCATTGGGGACATCTACGCCTACCTCAATGACGGTAGTGGCGACTAATAAATCTAACTTTCCATCTTTGAAGTCGGCCATTACTTGCGCTTTTTCTGCAGGCTTTAGTCGCCCATGTACTAAGCCAACCTGTAAGTCGGGTAATGCAGTACGTAACGTTACTGCTGCATCTTCGGCAGCTTGGCATTCAAGCACTTCTGATTCATCAATAAGCGTACACACCCAGTACGCTTGTCTGCCGTTGTCTTTACACGCTTGGCGTACACGCTCAATAACGTCGGCGCGACGCGTATCGGGCAGCACCACCGTTTGCACAGGTGTTCGCCCGGGCGGCAATTCATCAATAACAGAAGTATCTAGGTCGGCATAAGCAGTCATTGCCAGCGTTCTTGGAATAGGTGTAGCCGTCATAATAAGCTGGTGCGGATAACGCCCCTGCTGTTCACCTTTATCACGTAGGGCTAGTCGTTGATGTACACCAAACCTGTGCTGCTCATCTACAATCACAAGCGCCAACTGTTGATAGTTCAAGCTCTCTTGGAAAATTGCGTGTGTGCCGACCAGCATTTGAATATCGCCAGCTTCAAGACGCGCTAATACTTCATTGCGTACCTTGCCCTTAAGTTTGCCGGCTAACCAGCCTACCTCAATGCCAAGCGGCTCTAGCCAGCCTCTAAAGTTATTCGCGTGTTGTTCTGCCAGTAATTCTGTTGGTGCCATCAGCGCCACTTGATGGCCTGCGCCTATAGCCGATAGCGCCGCAAGTGCAGCAACCAAGGTTTTACCCGAACCTACATCGCCCTGCACTAAGCGCATCATTGGTCTAGCGTGCTGCATGTCTTTTTGTATATCGGCAACAACACGCTGCTGTGCGCCTGTTGGCGAAAAGGGCAACTGCGCAAGAAGCTTATCGATAAGTGTTTGGTTTACGTCAATGGGAATGCCTGGTTGTGCATCAGACAGCTTGCGCACTTTCAAAACGCTTAAATGATGCGACAGCAGCTCCTCTAGAATAAGACGGTATTGTGCAGGGTGCAGCCCTTCTTCCATTTCATGTACATCTACATCTGGCGGAGGCCGATGCACAAGGTGAAGCGCTTCATTCAGGCTAATTTGTTCGTCGTATATGCCTTGTGGCAGCAGGTCTGCCAGTGCGCCTTTATCCAGTAATGCTAATGCTTGTTCAGTTAAATTTCTAAGCGTAAGCTGCTTTACACCGTCAGTAGTCGGGTAAACTGGGGTTAGTGATTCTTCACTGGGCGGGGCGTCTTCATCTACCAGCTTAAATTCAGGGTGCATCATTTCAATGCCCCATTTGCCGGTTCGCACCTCACCAAAGCAGCGAACCGTGTTGCCCGGCGTCATCATAGAACGCTGCACAGCGCCAAAATGAAAAAAGCGCAGTGTAATAGTGCCCGTACCATCGCTTAGCTTAACCACCAGCATTCGCTTTTTACCATATTGAATATCGGCACTCATTACCTCACCCTGTACACTTACATGCGTAAACGGGCGACACTCGGCCACACTGTAAATACGCGTTCTATCTTCATACCTATGCGGTAAGTGAAACAGAATGTCTTGAAGCGTAAATAGCCCTATTTTGTTGAGTTTTTCTGCCACCTTAGCGCCTACGCCTTTAAGCGCAGTAATAGGGGTAGTGGCGAGTGCTTGCATTCAGTTATGTCCTTCTTTCAACTAACTGATAAAAAATAAAAAACGATGAGGGATAACATGCCCTTAGTAACGGAAAGTGTAAAGGATTGTAGCTAGGTTGGCGAGTACGCTTTGGTCCAGTTTTTTATAGCCAAAAATAAAGCCTGCTTCATTAGCAGGCTTTTGTTCACATCGTTAATGCTAAGGCTGATGGCGTATGAGCTATTATCTTTATTACTAAGCTTCTAAAGCGTTTGCTTCGGCTTGGGTAATTTGCATATCTTGCCACCAGCTATCATCGGCAGCAATTTCACCTAATTCATTGATAGGTGGAAGCGCTAATCCCTTTCGCTGACATAGCTTAAACAAGCGCGGATAACCATTTTCAAATGCCAGTGCCTGACACTCTTCTTCCGCAAGATTCTGTGTGTTGTACATACCCGCAATAGTGCGTTGACGCTGTGCTTCGTAAAGTACCAGTGCTGCTGCAACAGACACATTAAGCGACTGCACCATGCCCATCATAGGTATAACAATATCCTGATCGGCTAATCCTTTAGCTTCATCTGTAGCGCCGTATTTTTCTTGTCCAAACAAAATAGCGGTAGGTTTGGTGTAATCGATATCACGAAAATCTACAGCGGTCTCAGACAAATTAGTAACCAATACCTGCATGCCCTGCCCTTTAAGGTCGGTCATAGCATCTGCGATATTCATGTGGTTTGTTTGGCGTACCCATTGCTGGCTGCCCATGGCAGTGCCACGTCTGAACTGATATTGCTTTTCCCACACGGTGTGAACACGATGAATGCCCACTGCATCACATGTTCGTACAACCGCCGACACATTGTGCGGTTTATGCACATTTTCAAGGCATACCGTTAAGTCGGTTTGCCTTTTTTCCAGCACTTCTCTAATTCGCTGGTAACGCTCAGGTGACATGACTTACTCCGGCAGTTCCATTACGCCATCAATTTCAATTTGTGCGCCTTTTGGTAACGCTGAAACCTGAACGGCCGCACGTGCTGGATAAGGCGTGTTGAAATAGCGGCTCATGATTTCATTTACTAGCGCGAAATGACCAAGATCGGTAAGGAAGATATTTACTTTTACCAAGTCGTTAGTGCTACCGCCTGCGGCTTCACACACTGCTTTTACGTTTTCAAAAACTTGAACAGCTTGCGCTTCAAACTCGTCAGACACCATTTCCATGGTTTCTGGCACAAGTGGAATTTGACCTGATAAATAAACGGTAGTGCCTGCTTTCGCCGCTTGGCTGTAAGTACCAATAGCTGCAGGTGCCTTATCGGTCTGAATAATAGACTTAGACATAAGAATTCCTAAAAATGTAATTTAGTGTCGAGATTGACTGTGACGAGACACTCTTTGAACTTCTGGCATGGTACGAATTTTCTTCATTACGCGAGCCAAGTGCACACGGTTATGTGTAGTGAGTTCTAGGTCAATAAAGTAAATATTACTCTCTTTCTCTTCAGTTTGCAGACCAATGATATTGGAATCGCACCCCGAGATAGTGTTCGTTAGTGTTGCCAGTGTGCCCTGATGGTTAAACAGTTCGATACGTAGCGACGCTTTAAATTCACCCTGAGGTTCATCGTCCCACTGCATTGGCAGCACGCGCTGTGGCTCTTCACGAGTAAGTTTGCGAATGTTATTGCAGCCAGTTTGATGAATGGTCATACCGCGACCAGGGCTTAGTACAGCCACAATTTCATCGTCTGGAATAGGATGACAACAACGAGAATAATTAACCAACAGACCTTCTGTACCGCGAATGGCAACATTGCCTTTTTTATCTGACAGGTCATTGGTACTTTCACCAAGTAGCCTGCGCGCCACAATAGCACTGAGTTCGTTACCCAAGCCAATGTCGACCAGCAAGTCGTCAAAGCTGTCGTGCTTGGTTTCAGCGACTACGCGATCGATATCTTCTTGCGGAATATCGTCAAGTTTCACCGTGCCTAATGCATGACGCAACAGACGGTTACCCATGTTCACTGCTTCTTGCGAGTGCTGCTTACGCAAATACTGGCGAATTCTGCCACGAGCGCGAGCACTCACCACAAAGTTCAGCCAGTTCGCATTAGGCTTAGCTTTAGGTGAAGTAATAATTTCTACGGTTTGGCCATTTTCAAGCGGCTTACTTAGGCTAAAGTTTCGGCGTTCAACACGCACACCAACGCACGTATTACCCACATCTGAGTGTACGGCGTAGGCGAAATCTACGGCAGTAGCCCCCATGGGCAGTTCAATAATGCGGCCGTCTGGGGTAAATACATAAATTTCGTCTGGGAATAGGTCGGTTTTTACCGATTCAATAAATTCAAACGACGAACTGGCCGACTGTTGAAGTTCGAGCAGGCTTTGCATCCACTTGCGGGCTCGAAGCTGCGCGGTTGTGCCATTGTCGCCAGGCTCTTTATAAAGCCAATGCGCAGCCACCCCTTTGTCGGCCATCTGATCCATTTCCTGTGTACGTATTTGGATTTCAACGGGTATACCGTGAGGCCCAATGAGTGACGTATGCAGCGATTGATAGCCATTTGTGCGAGGAATAGCAATGTAGTCTTTAAAACGGTTTTCGATAGGCTTATACAGTCCATGCATTGCGCCAAGCGCGCGATAGCAATTATCTACCGTGTTCACCACAATACGGAAAGCATAAATGTCCATCACCTCGTTGAACATCAGCTCTTTGTTTTTCATTTTGCGGTAAATGGAATACAGGTGCTTTTCTCGGCCTAGAACGTCAGACTCAATCTCATAAGCGGTTAAGCGAGTATTTAGCTCGGTGCGAATATTTTCAATGATTTCCTTTCGGTTACCGCGCGCCTGACGAACAGCAGATTTGAGCGCACGATGGCGCATTGGGTACATGGCCTGAAAACCTAAATCTTCAAGCTCGTTTTTAATATCGTGAATACCTAAGCGATGCGCGATAGGCGCATAAATCTCAAGGGTTTCAAGGGCAATACGACGGCGCTTGTCTGGGCGAAGTGAGCCCAACGTGCGCATATTGTGAGTACGGTCGGCCAGCTTAATTAGAATAACCCTGATATCTTGTACCATGGCCATCATCATTTTGCGGAAGTTTTCTGCCTGCGCTTCTTGTTTGGTGCTAAACGCCAGTTTATCTAGCTTACTTACACCTTCAACTAACTCCGCAACCGTGTCGCCAAATGCACTGGCTAAATCTTCTTTGCTGTAATGCGTATCTTCAATAACATCGTGTAAAAGTGCTGCCATGATAGTTTCATGGTCAAGGTGCATATCTGCAAGGATACCTGCCACAGCTACAGGGTGCGTTATGTAGGGGTCGCCACTTGAACGCATTTGGCCATCGTGGGCCTCTTGCGCCAAAATAAAAGCATCTTGAACCAGCTGCACTCGCTCGGCTGGTAAATACTCAATAACTTTCTGCTTTAAACCTTCAAACAAATACACTGTTAAGCGTGACCCTTATAAAACGTTACAACCTTAAGAATACGTCTTATTCTGCTATATTCCAATACGCC
>Ga0213840_1000185_pt1 | contig 140869 bp, 108 predicted proteins | sample SWPATP22_FD_160132 | JGI IMG/M metagenome (GOLD analysis project Ga0213840, IMG submission 160132) | Coastal seawater microbial communities from Marineland, Florida, United States - SWPA TP2 #2 | ecosystem: Environmental > Aquatic > Marine > Coastal | place: USA: Florida | collected 2016-08-14 | reverse complement strand
TAACGGCTGAGGATAACCTAACCGTAACGCCGCCGAATTGCTGCCCAGAACCTGAAATCTCTATCGATCCAGATGGTCAGCCTACTTGCTCTGAGGATGGTACTATGTATACCTTCTCTTTCACGGTAGATCCAGCTGCTGATTCGCTGTTCATCAATGGTGAGTTGAGTGCAGAAGCAGGACCTAACTATACCGTAACCCTGCCAATAGCGCAAACGGCTGAAATCAGAGCTGTAGCTATCTGTGGTGATCTAACGGCTGAGGATAACCTAACCGTAACGCCGCCGAATTGCTGCCCAGAACCTGAAATCTCTATCGATCCAGATGGTCAGCCTACTTGCTCTGAGGATGGTACTATGTATACCTTCTCTTTCACGGTTGATCCAGCTGCTGATTCGCTATTCATCAATGGTGAGTTGAGTGCAGAAGCAGGACCTAACTATACTGTAACCCTACCAATAGCGCAAACGGCTGAAATCAGAGCTGTAGCTATCTGTGGTGATCTAACGGCTGAAGATAACCTAACCGTAACGCCGCCGAATTGCTGTCCAGAACCGGAAATCTCTATCGATCCAGATGGTCAGCCCACTTGTTCTGAGGATGGTACTATGTATACCTTCTCTTTCACGGTTGATCCAGCAGCTGATTCGCTATTCATCAATGGTGAATTGAGCGCAGAAGCAGGACCTAACTATACTGTAACCCTGCCTATAGCGCAAACGGCTGAAATCAGAGCTGTAGCTATCTGTGGTGATCTAACGGCTGAGGATAACTTAACCGTAACTCCTCCAGACTGCTGCCCAGAACCGGAAATCTCTATCGATCCAGATGGTCAGCCCACTTGTTCTGAGGATGGTACTATGTATACCTTCTCTTTCACAGTTGATCCTGCAGCAGATTCGCTATTCATCAATGGTGAGTTGAGTGCAGAAGCAGGACCTAACTATACTGTAACGCTACCAATAGCGCAAACGGCTGAAATCAGAGCTGTAGCTATCTGTGGTGATCTAACGGCTGAAGATAACCTAACCGTAACGCCGCCGAATTGCTGCCCAGAACCTGAAATCTCTATCGATCCAGATGGTCAGCCCACTTGTTCTGAGGATGGTACTATGTATACCTTCTCTTTCACGGTTGATCCAGCTGCTGATTCGCTATTCATCAATGGTGAGTTGAGTGATGAAGCAGGACCGAACTATACCGTAACACTACCTATAGCACAAACGGCTGAAATCAGAGCTGTAGCTATCTGTGGTGATCTAACGGCTGAGGATAACTTAACCGTAACGCCGCCGAACTGCTGCAACTTAACAGTCATTGTCGATGCTGATCCAGCTGAGATCTGTCCAGATTCTTGTACGATCTTAACGGCTGATATCATGGGGGGCTCCGGTAATTATGAATTGATTTGGACAGGGCCAAATGTTCAGAATATAGGAGACTCTTTGGCTATCGAAGTATGTACCCCTGGTACTTATGTCGTTACTGTGAAGGATCTTGATCTTGTCTGTGCTGAGGCGGTAGATTCAGTTGCTGTAACCTTAACGGATTGCCCAGATTGTGATCTTACCGTTGAAGTAAGTACTGACCTCAATACTGTATGTCCGGAACGAGGATTGTGTACAATTCTTACTGCAGTAACTACAGATGGTACGCCAGAATTTAGTTACTCTTGGTTCTTAGATGACGTTCAACTGGTTGATAGTATCACTGCAGCTATAGAAGTTTGTACACCAGGAAACTATCGCGTAGAAGTTATAGATGAAGAACAATGTGAGGCCAGTGCTTCAATTGACATCATAGAAGATTGTCCAGAATGCGATATAGAGGTTAATATTATCCCATCGGATGAATCTTTAACGGATTGTAGTCAAATCCTCACTGCTGAGGTTATCGGTGGAACAGGACCGTTCACTTACATCTGGACCAAAGATGGTGTAGTGGTTGCCAACTCCGAGAGCATCAATGTGACAGGACAGACGGGTAATTATGTGTTGACGGTTGAGGATGTCGAGAAGTGCGATGCTACTGACATCATCAGAATCACGCCTTGCTGCCCAGATCCACAGACGGTTGAAGAATTGGTATTCTTCCCGAATGGCTTTAGTCCGAATGGAGATGGCATTAATGACGTATTGAGATTCGTGGTTGAGGTTTTCGAAGGTGGTAATCCATTGGCCGATTTGGATGCGACGGTAGTCATTTACAACAGATGGGGAGAAATTCTTTATAATTTCACTTCATTTGAAGATACTTGGGATGGAACGTTCAGAGGAGAATTACTACCTCCGGATGTATACGGTTACTATCTACAATTACGATGTGCTTCCACAGGAGAGGTCGTAATGGAACGACGAGGTAATCTAACGATACTGCATTAAAGCTTGGTTCTCCAACAATTTTTGTGCTTTGGAGTCAGCATTTTAGCTGAAAGCCCTGTTTCCTTTGGTCACGAGTCTCTCAGCTAAAATGCCGACCACAAAAATTGCCGTAGAAGGTAAAGCTTTTGCTTTAAATACGAATAAAAAAACCGCTCGGGTGCATTACCCGAGCGGTTTTTTTATTGCCTTTTTGTTTTATTAACTATTGAGAAAAGGATTAGACTTTCGCTCATAACCGACACTTGTATCTGGGCCATGACCTGGATGTACTGCTACATCATCTCCTAAAGGATAATATTCTTGTTTGATACTATTAATCAAGGTATTGAAATCTCCTCCAGGAAGGTCAGTTCTTCCAATACTCCCAAAAAACAGAACATCTCCAGCAATAATATACCTGTCTTTTTCGCAGAAAAAAGACAAGCTAGCTGGGGAGTGTCCGGGCGTAAACAGCGCTTTCAATTCTGTGTTACCAAACTTGATAATCTCTCCTTCTGCAATAAAGCGCGTGGGCTCCGGAGAAGGCTTCGCTGGAGGCAGGCCATACATCTGGATGACAGCGGGCACAGACTTCAAGACAGGTAGTTCTCCCTCATGGATTTCCAGTCCTAAATTATAATGCTCACTGACAAACTTATTGCCAAATACATGATCAATGTGACAATGTGTATTGATCAGACGGACAGGCTTTAAGTTGAGGTCATTGATATTCCTTATTAACTCCTGCTCTTCCGCAGGATTATTGCATCCAGGATCAAAGATGATACACTCTCCTGTTTCATCGTGTACGATATAGGTGTTTTCCTGGAATGGATTAAAGGTCAGCTTTACAACATTGGACATACTTTTCCCGTTTTCCTTTAGCAATTATTAATGAAAAACTTTATCTTGATTTAATCAGTAGGTGTATTGTAATAGATGGATGCCGGCACTATTCGCCAAATGGTCTTTTCCCTTCAATAACAACAACCATATCTGATTTTCCGCGTATATAATAAAAGACATATACCGGAATAAATGTACATTTTATAAACGGAATGGCCGAGTCTTGTGTTTAACAATTAGTTATTGGCCCTGGGGAGAGTTACAAGTCGCTTAAACTAGCCAATAACGAGTAGTGTAGGAGAAAACTGACCGTCATAGTTTGAATAGCATTTTCATCATTGGATTAACTTTCCTTTGACCCCTCAGCCTCTTCTCACATTGCTTGTCACCCTTCCCCGAACAAAGCAGTAGTCAATGCAGAAGAAGATTTATCTACTTTCCTTTTTTTCCTTGTTATTTTTTGCCCTCGAAGCCCAGGTGGCAGATGTGCGCTTTGGTAAAAACAGAGTACAATATCATCAGGACTACGATGAGTGGGTACAATACGAAAGTGATAATTTTGTCACTTTTTGGTATGGCGAAGGCCGAAATATAGGTCAATTCGTAGTTCAGACTGCAGAATATGACTTTGAGTATATCCAAAGCATCCTAGAACACCGAGTTAATGACAAGCTCGAGATCATTGTTTATACTGATGTAACGGACCTCAAGCAAAGTAACATCGGGAATGAGGAGGCCTTCACCAACTTAACGGGCCAGACTAAAATAGTAGGTAACAAAATTTTTGTCTACTTCAATGGAGATCATACCAATCTAAGACAACAGATTCGTGAAGGCATTGCCTCCGTTTATCTAGAGGCCATGCTATTCGGAGCCAACCTACAGGAGATTGTTCAAAATGCGGTCATGTTGAATCTCCCTGATTGGTTTAAGCAAGGGTTGGCTGCCTATCTGGGAAATTCATGGAATACAGATTTAGATAATCAGTTGCGGGACGCAATCTTGGACGAGGATTTTAAGAATTTTGAAATCTTTGCTGAAGAAAACCCAAAATTAGCTGGCCAATCGCTTTGGTACTTCATTGGTGAGAACTTTGGCCTGTCAACTGTCTCAAATCTACTCTATCTGACTCGTATTAATCGAAGTATAGAGAGTGGGTTTCTTTACGTACTAGGAAGTCCTTACGAAGTGGTCATTCGAGATTGGGCGATGCATTTTACCGCTCGATATAAAGGAGAAGAGGGAGTCCGTAATGAACCCGCTGGGCAATTGATGAAATTTAAGAATAAGCGAAAACTCCCGATCACACAACTCCAACTCAGCCCAAACGGACAAAAGGTAGTGTATAACACCAATGAAATTGGGAAGACAAAGGTTTATCTCCAAGATGTTAATACAGGCGAGCGAGAAGTCATCTTCAAAACGGGTTTTCGGAATGCCTTCCAAACTACAGATTACAACTATCCATTAGTCTCATGGAATCCCAATGGCCAAGAGTTAGCCATTCTATATGAAAAGCGAGATGTGCCGAAGCTAATGATCTATAATACGATCACGAAGAAGAAGGAAATTACCACATTAGCCTCCAACTATCAACGTGTATATAGCATAGACTTTATCAATACTTATACATTGGTTTTCTCCGCAACAGTCGGTGGGTTCTCTGACCTATTCTTGTATTATACAAAGACTAGACAGTCGGAGCGCATCACACGAGATTTCTATGATGACTTAGATGCATCCTTTGTAAATATTGGCAATAAAAGAGGAATTCTATTCGCATCTAATCGCCAGGATTCAATGCTGGCAACTATGCGTATGGATACTATTCTCCCCTTCGGAAATTTTGACATTTTTTATTACGACCTGGAAACAAAAAATAAAGAACTCGTCCGAGTAACCAATACACCCTTTGCTAATGAGCGGCAACCTGTAGCCATTGATACCACGCATTTCTCTTACCTAAGTGATTGGAGTGGTATTTTCAACCGTGAAGCGGCCTATCTAGAAGAATATCTGCATCATTATGATCAGATCATCACACTGGAAGACGGGGAAGAGATTCGCCTTCATGCCGATTCTACTTTAGAAAACATCGACTCCCTTCCAGTTGACACGATCGTAATTATTCCTGTCATAAAACAACGAGCGATTGCTCATACGACAACCAATTATCAACGAAATATAGTCCTTCAGGACAAGGCACTGCGCGCCAATCGGATGGCGGAAATGATCTATAGAGACGGGAAACCGCATGTCTATTTCAAACCTGTCGCAATAGATACGGTCATGACCCCAGGCTTAACTAGGTTCCAGAGTACCAAGATCAAACTAACCCAGGAATCTCCATTGAGCATCGTTCGGCCTGACAAAACGAAGAAACGGAAAAGACGAAAGGCTGAAGTCATAGAGGAGGAATCCAATCCGATCTCCACAGAACCTGCTGAACAGATTGCAAAAGTTCCAACGGAAAAACCCGCTAAGCAGGACACGAGCAAAATTGATATCAGCAACTATCTTTTTCAAAGTGAATTTGATGAGGAGCCCGAAAAAGAAGTTGTCAAAGAGGAAGTGAAGGAAACAGAAAAATCCAAAGAAGAGCCCGTAGAAGGGGAACAAGAAGATGCGATTCAACCAAACCCTGATTTAACTATTATCCCGGTACAAAAAGATATTGTAAGCCGAGATCAGGAAGGAAGTGAACCCATTGTAGAAGAGAAAAGAGTCTATCGATTCCGTCCCGGAAGGATCGTTCCTTATCGCTTGAAATTCCGAACGGACTTTGTAACGACAAAGATGGATAACACCTTGTTGTTCGATGGGCTTGAAAGTATCGCCTCTAATCCTGATGGATTCTCCTACCCTCCTCCTGGCATTCTATTTAAGGCGAACTTCAAAGATCTATTTGAAGATTATGAATTCGAAGGAGGTCTTCGTGTTCCCACGTCTTTCAATGGCACAGAATATTTTGCTGTATTCAACAATAAAAAGAAAAGACTTGATCAACGATTTGCGGTTTACCGCCGTAATCTACGAATAGCACAAGATAACAGTGTGCAAGCCCAAAGACAGGAAAATAATATCCTGTTGGGGCAGTACGGCGTTAGTTACCCTTTAGATATTTTTAGAAGTATTCGGGCTACAGCTACCGTCCGGCGGGATCGAGTCTTGCAATTAGCCACTGATCGAGCAACCCTAGAGGAACCTACAATTAGTGATCAGCGGATAGGCTTGAAGCTGGAGTATGTTTTCGATAATACGCTTGATGTAGCTTTAAACATCAAGCATGGTACACGTTATAAGATATGGGGAGAGATGGTGAAGAAATTTGCCCTTAATTTTACCGATGAATTCTCTTTTGAGGCAGATAAAGGGTTTATGACCATCTTGGGATTAGATGCTCGCCATTACCAACGCCTAGATCGCAACTCAATCTTTGCGGTACGCTTAGCGGCCGCCACTTCCTTCGGTTCCGAGCAAAACCTATATTTCCTTGGCGGAGTAGACAACTGGCTTTTCCCTACTAATATCACAGAAATTTCTACTCCTCCCAATGGCAACTTTGCCTATCAGACCCAAGCTGCTAACCTAAGAGGTTTTGGTAGTAATATTCGCAATGGTAGCAGCTATGCTCTTGTAAACGCCGAGCTAAGAATGCCAATTTTCAAATATTTGTCGAGAAGGATTCGATCTTCCTTCTTGCGCAACTTCCAAGTCATCGGCTTTTTTGATGTTGGGACTGCTTGGGTCGGAAGTTCACCTTATAGTGATGAAAACCCACTCAATACGAGTTTCTTCCCAGAGGAAAACCCAACTTCTGCTGTCAGAGTGAAAGTAACCTACTTCCGTGATCCGATAGTGGCCGGTTATGGGGTCGGGGCTAGAGCCTTGCTCTTTGGTTACTTCGTTCGGGTAGATTATGCCTGGGGTATTGAAACCAGGGAAATTCAAGATCCCGTTTGGCACTTTTCACTAGGAATGGATTTCTAAAAGAGCCGCATAGCGACACAATAACCTCCTGGAAAGCGATTTTCAGGAGGTTATTGCCTCTAAGGGGCTTCCAAGAGACAGTTTCCTGTATTTTATTGAGCCTTTTGAAGAAAATATCTTTAATTTTGGTTTGGCTGTAATTGAAATGCTTACTTTTCTAATCAAAGTGTTTTGAGATAACGTCTATTACTCAACAATCAAACTAAACTAAAGGAGACAACTACTCTCTTTTAGTTTCTCTCCAGTTTTGCAAGTTTTACGATTCAACCCGGTTACCTACCATCAGCCTGATCAATCCAGGATTTTCCAATTCATTTAGCAACTACAGATCAAATACTGTAGGCCGTGCCTATACACCGATATAAGCAGTTTCTCTGAGATTTTCATCCAGTACGTTGGAACTTTTAGCGGAAGTAGTGACTAAGAAATACAAGAGGGGAAATTCTTTTATTCGGTGAGTGAATTCATTAAATTATTTGAGAAACTGAGTTGTCATATTTCGAACCCTGGTATATATGAGTAGAACAAGATTTTCCAATGTACAAGAAATCGTGATGGGAGTCCAAAGTGGCGTGATGGAAGCCAAACAGCAATTATACTGTTTACTAGAAGAATATCATTATCCAAGTATAAGCGGTTATCTCATTAACCACGGTGGACATATTCAGGATGTAGAGGATAAATTCCAAGATGCTGTGATCATATTGCTACAAGCTATTGAGCAAGGTCAATTTCGATTGAAACAATTTTCGTTAAAGAGCCATAGTGACCAACTCGGTGCCTACCTGATGAGAACCGTGCAAAATCTATGGAAGAAAGAGCTAAGGTGGCGTAGACGGCCTGCCCTGCAAGTGGAGGATATTTATGAAGATCTCAGTATTGACATCTTCGCAGGTATTGTTGCTGAAGAATTTGATGCTTTACATGAAGATTGCCAAGCGGTACTCCAGCGCTATTTCATTCAAGAAATGTCCACGCGTAAAATAGGAACAGCACTACATACATCGACTCAAAATATTAAAGCTCGGATAGTTAGTTGTGTCGATAAGTTGTTATCGAATCTTCGATTTCTCAATGACACTGAATTGTCTTCTGCTATCTGGGAAACTGTAAAGCGCAGTATGGAAGATATAGACCCTAAGTGCCAGCAATTGATTAGGGCCTTTTACTTAAAAGGAAAAAACCTGACCGACATCGCCAAAGACATGGGCTATGCTAGTGGGCACTCGGCCACTGAACAAAAGAGAAAGTGTATAAAGAATCTAAATAAAACGATAGTACAACACCTCCTGAAAACATGAGGTAGTACTCATTCAAACTCCAAGTATTAGTACTTGTTTTTGATCTAAACTTGAAAGCAAAACACATCAAGCCCCTCCTTTCGTAGTGGTCGATAACAGGTACTACCCCAAAACAATAAGTGATGGATATTGACTTTACTTTACTAAATAAAATAAAACGATACTTCCAGGGTGACCTAAACCCCGTAGAGGCTCGCGCGATAGCAAAGAGACTAAAAAAAGACCCTGTTTACCAAGCTCATGCACACATTTATAAAGTCAGTCAGAAAGGAATATTAGCGCACCAGAAAGCGCAAAACCTTACCGCACTAAAGGATTTTCCTACTCCTATAGATATCCAGTCAATCTGGGAGCAAGACCAAAAACTAACACAAAAGAAACGTTGGATAATGGGATTACTAGCAGTTCTAGTTCTCCTCATCACTACCTTATGGATGCTAGATGAAAAAGCTGAAACTCCAGCATCCGAAGTACAAAAACCTTCAACCCCCATTGCGGATAATGCCCTGGAGGAATCAGAAGCTTTGTTTGGGTCAGAAGGAGCGGAACAAATACTAAGCCTAAGGCCGCTGCAATGGCAGTCCAATTCAAAGTACGTACCCCTAGAGACCGTTGAAAAGACAATAATTGTTCACGCTTCAACCGACAAACCGGACTCCTACTCTTATCAAAACGACACTTTACATCTATACCTTCAACAGATGGACGATCAAGTTATCCAATGGATCATTACGAGGAACAATACGCCTCTATTACGCCTAGGTAACCAGCTATTTTCCATTCCCCAGAATACTAGTCTTCAACCGCTTAGGCCAAGCGACGCACAAATTGACCTTCCTCCTCGATAAAGCAACATAGCATATGAACAAGATCTTCGCATTAATCAGTTTTACTTTTTTGATCCATACAGTTGGCGCAGCCCAAGAGGAATTTAATGGCCTGTTATTGGAAGATGAAGTCTATGAAGTACTACACTTAGCAGCCGATCCCCTCGAAAGAGGGAATCTCCCTTTGCTAGTAGACCTAAAGCCTTACTGTCCTATACCTGGTGATCAAGGGACACAACCTTCTTGTGTTGCCTGGACTATAGCCAATGCTTTGACTATCATGCGGAGTATGAAGGAGAATGAGACTAGTGTGCAGAGAAAGCAGGATCTCCGTCTTTCGGTATCCTATATCTATAACCAGATCAAATACCAAGGGGATTGTCAAAAAGGAGCAACTCTCTCCGCGGGACTGAACTTACTCAGGAGTAAAGGGGATTGCCTGGCTAAAAGCCTTAGCTATGACGCTACACAATGCCATCAATTACCAAGTGATATCCACCATCAACAAGCTGCTAAATACCGAATTGCCAATTTTTACAAGCTCTTCTCTAAGCCGAGTACTTCACAATTGAAGATTAACTCAGTCTTATCCGCCATTGCCAATAAGCAACCTGTGATTCTAGGGTTAAAAGTCCCTTTTGGTTTCAGAAAAAGGGTGCCAAAATCAGCTGAAGACTGGAAAGCCGAAACTCATCACGCTATGCTCGCTGTGGGCTATAATGACCTGACAGAAACTATCATGCTAATGAACAGTTATGGCGAAACCTGGGGAGAAGGTGGCTATTGCGAAATCGACTTTCACTCACTAGGTGAAAATGTAGTTTACGCTTATGTAATTGAACTTGGGAAAGATTTCGGTCATCCCATGGCTAGATAAAGCCCATAATAAATCTATCACTATCAACTCCCGATCATGAAAACTACCTCTTCTTGTTGTTTTCTAGGTTTTGCCTTCTCCTTTCTCGCCTGCTCTATCTGTCTTCAGGCTCAAGCCCAGCCCCTTCCTTCCTGGAAAGCCCTAGATAGCCTAGCTACCGCCTCCTATGAAGCAGAAGCAATGACAGAAGCCCAAACATTTGCCCAACAAGCCTTGGAGGCCTGTATTCAACAACTAGGTCCCACTCATCCCAACTGCGGTCAGTGCCGTAATAATTTGGGCATCATTTATCTGGATAGTTATGAATTAGATAAAGCACTAGAGACTTACAAAGATGCCTTAAACATCGGTTATGAGCAGAATTTAGAATTGCAAGGGGAGCTGTTCAGCAATATGGCAGAGACACTGGAACGACTCGGGCAATTTGCGGAATCTGTTCCTTACTATCAACGAGCCGCAACTGCCGCAAAGGAATTGTACGGAAAGAACAGTTTTGAATATGCCATCACACTGGCTTCCTTGGCTAGTATTTATTATGAAACAGGAAGTTACATCCAAGCAGAACCCCTATTCCGGCAAGCCGTTAAACTTATGGAGGTACGAGGGGATACTCTCCACCCTTACTATAATGTCATTCTCAATAATTTTGCCATCTACTATACTGGATCGGATCAGCTGGACAAGGCACTCCCCCTAGCGCTCCGATCACTTACTATTACGGCGGCAATACAAGGCAAAGAAAGTACCGCCTATGGCACTCGTTTGGAGAATATTGCGAACATATACATAAAACTAGGCCAGACGCAACTGGCTTTAGAATACATCACAGAAGCCTTGGAGAATAGCCGCCAGAACCTTGCTCCGAACTCTCCAGATAGGGCCATTTCTCTACAAAACTTTGCCAAGGTCAACAAAGCAGCAGGGCGATTTGACGATGCGGATCGACATTATCAGGAGGCACTGGCGATCTTCCGAAAAAGCCTCGGTAATGACAGCTATCGTACCGCTTTAACGCTGGCCAACCTAGCTACTTTGCGTGCCGAGCAAGGGCAGTTCGCAGCGGCAGAGCAATATCAACTGGAAGCTGTATCTGTAGTTGGAAGGCAAACCAATTATCACAGTGGACTCTACGCCCAATTTCTCTTAAGTCTCGTGCACTTTAAGCACCAATTAGGGCAGTCCGTGCAAGCTCTTGACTCTTGCTATCGAGCGCTAGTAATTATCAATAACGTATATGACGAAAACCATGAAATATTTGGCCATGGGCTCAACCTTTTAGCTCGGCTACTTTCTTTGGAAGAACAGGGAGACAAAGTACTCACAGTAGCTAGAAAAAATGCCTTCGTCCGTCAAAAACAAATGCAACGCAATCTAAATTTATTGAGTGAAGCGGGTAAGGAGAACTTTCTTCAATTACTGCAAGAAGATTTCAATGATCACTTTTCATACACCTACCTTTTTCATGAATCCAATCCAGATTGGACTATTCTTAGTGCTAATAACACATTGCGCCTCAAAAACCTGCTATTGGGCCATACCCAGAATTGGCTCGATGTGATCCGACAAATCAAAGACGAAAAAATTAGAGCCGAGGTTGAACGATGGATTGCAATTAAGCAACTCATTAGCAACAATTTTAGTCTGCCGAAGGAAAAGCAGAAATATGATATGGATAGCCTCCAGGCGGCTGCAGAAAAAATGGAGGCATCACTCGCCCTCAACGCCTATCAACTGATCGAAAAACAGCAGCCTATTGAATGGCAAGACATTCAGCAAAAACTGCAAGCTGATGAGGTCGGGATCGAGTTCATTCACTTTTCCTTGAATAGAGCTGGTGTTAACACCGATAGTACTTTGTATTGCGCCATCGTCATTCCGCCCACCGGCCGTTACCCAATCTTTATCCCCTTATTTGAGGAAGCTGAGCTCCTAACACTCATTCCTGAGGCTGGCCTCAGAAGTCGAGCTCGAGTAAATCAACTATACACGGAAAACCTATATCAACTTATCTGGTCTAAAATCCAACCTCAACTCCGCAAGGTAAAGACCATTTACTACGCTCCTTCTGGTCAACTCCATCATATCAACTTGGCAGCCCTACCCGCTGGAAAGGGGCAATATCTATCAGATAAACATCAGTTATTTCAGTTGAGCAGTTGCAGGAAACTGGTCAATGGCACCGCAGAACATTTACACCCGAAAGGGAAAGCCTGGATCTATGGGGGGATAGAATACGATAATCCAAGTCCCGCGAATGGAGATACTGGAACCACCTTAGAACATGACGGCCCTGTGGAACGGGAGTGGCATTGGCAGGATTTACCCAAAACCAAGCAAGAGGCCATTAGAATTACTCATCTATTGGATACAGCAGGTTTTGCTGTGCAACAGTATATGGCCTTGGATGCTACGGAGCATACCGTCAAACAGTTGAATAAGGAAAAAGCACCTGAAATATTACACTTTGGCACACATGGTTTTTTCTTTCCAAGTCCAGCAAAACAGTACCAAGGCATCAAAATGGGAGGGCGCCATAATTTTCGCTTTTCTACAAATCCTTTCTTCCGATCAGGATTGATCCTTTCTTCAGGTAATCAAGCCTGGCAACTCAAATCAACAGTACCCAATCAAGAAGACGGGATCTTAACCGCTTATGAGATTGCAGGACTTGACCTCTCCAACACCCAACTAGCCATTCTATCTGCTTGCAAATCAGGCTTGGGAGAGGCAAAGGGACAGGAAGGGGTATATGGCTTGCAAAGGGCCTTTAAATTAGCTGGTGTTGATTTTCTACTGGCTACCCTGTGGAACGTTCCAGACAGTGATGAAACCATAGATTTTACTACCACTTTTTTGCAGAACTGCCTACAGCCAAATCTCTCTATCAGGCAGGCCTTTTATCTCACCCAGCAGCAAATGAAAGCCAAATACGAAGACCCCTATTTCTGGGCCGCCTTCATTTTGATAGAGTAGGCTACAAAGCCATCATATTTGGCTTTTCTTCCAAACCGAAATAGGAATAATACTAGCTGCAACTGCCTTGAGTGATTGGGAATACAAAAGCACTATCATATAGCAGGCAAAAAATCTTAAAAAAGCACAAAACTCGGTTGAGGATTCTGGTGTGTGGGTATATCTCTATGAAAACCATAATGAAAACATCGATCAAAAGAACCAAACTTTTGATTTGCCAAAACCCATACGCATGAAAAAGGTCCTCATTACCACCGTATTGTTTTCTCTGCTTGGAATCCTACTGATCTGTAGCAAGCAGGAAGAGGATGTATTAGACGTCTTAATTCCACCGCAAGAAGATACTCGTACCCAAGGTCATGTTCAAATGGATACAAGCGCTTACACCCAACCTATGTACCCTAGCGTGATCCAATGAATAAAATATAGACAGGAAATACATAAGCTTGAAAAACAGGCTGACACCCTCACAACTTGCCCTTGAATGGCAAACTTAAGTATGCTCAACCCAAAAATCAAATGCGAGGTATTGTATAAGAAAACGGGGATGTCCAATGGACATTCCCGTTTCTATTTTTGCAACAGCACAGATGATGTTAAAGCTATCTACAGCTTAATCATTGGGTACTGCATTTGGATTCAATAGATCGTAGAATTGATCTAGCTTCGGTAGAATGATAATCCGTGTTCTACGGTTGGTAGAACGGCCTTCTGCTGTATCATTACTGGCCAGTTGGTTATATTGGCCTCTACCTGCAGCAATCAAGCGATTAGGATCAACTTTGTGTTTCCATTGAAGAGATCTTACTACGGAAGTAGCCCGTTTTACACTCAAGTCCCAGTTGTCTTCCATGCATTCATTCTTGATCGGCACACTATCCGTATAACCTTCCACCATCACTTCTACTTCTGGGCGAGATTGAACAATCTGTGCGATTTTACCTAAGACATCATTGGCTCTAGAAGTAATACGTGCACTTCCACTTTGATAAAGCATCTTGTCAGAAAGATTTACATAGACCACTGTTTTGTCTACTTTAATCTCCACATCTTCATCTTCAATACCATCTTGCAGGACACTTTTCAAGTTAACAGCTAAGGCGAGATTGATGGAATCTGCTCGGGTCTTGGCAGCTTGTAGAAGTTGGATATATTTGTCTTTATTCTCTAGTTGAGAAAGGGTTTCTTCGATATTCTTACTAGCAGATTGGGAAAGCTTTGTCAGGTCTTCCACTTGACCAAGTTGGGCATCTCTCTGGGTACGTATATCTCGAATCTGGTCTTTCAAATCTTGGATTTGTTCTTCTCTCAGTAGTACACTATTTTGGGCACTCTTCAAGTTTCCTCTTAGGCTCTCGCTTTCCTGCTGGCAAACAGACAAGCGATTCATATAAGCGTTAAGGCTCTCACCGCACTTCCCTAGATCATCATTGGCTGTAGCCAACTCTTTTTGTAGCAATTCATACTGCTTTTTGCTGACACACGAGGTCATGAGTAGTACAACCAAAAAGAACTTCGAAAATCTTAAAAAAGGATTCATTATTAACAATTTTGATAAAAAATAGTATGTAAAGTCAGTTTTCGTTTCTAAATATTGGATCGAAGATGTTATTCCATATTCACTATCCTATAGGATTAGTCCTTCTTAAATATGGCCATCGACCAGAATTAGCCCTTTTAATATAGCAGTTTACGCCAATATCAGTTGTATGGTTCCACAAAAAACCAGGGTACTAGCCTTAGAAATAGGGAGGAGAATTGAAAGTATTTATTCCTATCTGGGTAAAAAAGGATAGGATAGGCAGAGAAAAAGTATGTCAATTAAACGAATTCACTGAGTCTATATTGCTTACATTCAACAAAATAAGCATATGATAGTCACTGATATATCTACCTCAGGAAATAAATGTCGAAGATTGACCTTTGTATTCATTAGCATCAAAAAAAGTTTTATAGCCGACCTAGATTTAAGATATTTGATAGATGCGAGTATACGCTTTTTTGGTTTTTTGTTCCCTCTGCTTCGCCTTCCCTCGAATGTTGAATGCACAAGACTATCTGAAGACCCTGGATAGCCCAGAAAAGTATTTGCGTCAGAAGATCGCTCGGACGAACTTAGGTGAGATTGTCATCGCTACTTCTTCATTAGAGGCACTGAATACTGGAGATAATGGTAAAATCTTCATCACTAAGCTGGACAATTGCGGGCAATTACTTTGGTCCTACAGCTATGAGACAGAAGGATACTACATTGAATTTAAAGATATTGTAATCGGCCAAGAGGGGCAGATCTTTGTCTTTGGGAGTGCCTATGAAGGTTTTGATGAACGGGTCTTCATCTTGAAAGTAAATGAACTAGGAACCGTCAAGCGCTTTAAGTTATTCAATACGGGAACCGTAGATCACTTCACTTATAATATTGCGGTTAAAGGAAATCAACTGATGGCCTACGGCTTATTGTTGGATTGGAATATCCAAAAACAAGGATTTATTGCCTTGTTCGATGACGAACTCAATTATCAATGGGGAAAACGCTTTACGCCTTTTGTTACTGGAGGGGAAGCCATTTTCACTCCTGATGGGGGTTTTCTTTGCCGATCAGGTAAGTACTTATACAAGCTAGATCAGGTGGGGGGATTACAGTGGGCAAGTATTAATACGAGTGAAGTTCCCTCTCCAATTGCTGGCCCCATTCCCGTGGATGATGGTTATATTTTTGAAGGTATCCAAGATAAACAAGCCTTTTTCTACAAACTCTCAACATCGGGTAATTTCCTTTGGGCTAGCCCAAAATTTTCCTCTATTGACTATCCTGCAGCTATTCTACAGGAAGCTAGTGATCAACTCCTAGTAGTATATGGTACACCAAACGGTGGGACCAACGACCTTGCCCATCTTTGGCTTTCGCCCAATGGGGAGATTCTTGAGCAGCAGAAATTGATAATTGATCGATCCTTTACCACCGGAGAAATTAGCCATACCCTAAGTGAGGATGGATATTTGACGATATCAGGGAATACAGCACACGTTCCTGCCCCAGCTCCGGCAGTAAGAGATTTCCTTTTGCAGACCTCTTTGAACAACTCAGAAAATGCTTGTTTTCATTGGGAGGCACTATCAGAAACCTACCCCAATAATTTCACTCCGAGTTTCATCGCTTTGGACACCATTATCTCCGATTTAAACATGAGCCTATATGAGGCTAGTTTACAGATCGAAAAAGCCTCGACTTCTGAGCTAGTATTTCTCAATGAGTGTGAACTATCTCCTGATCAAAATCAACTTGAAACAGATACCCTACTGCAGTGCGGAGAGACCTGGCTCGTGGAGCTTCCTTCCGAAGCATTTATTTGGTTAGATAATGGTCGGAGTGAATCAAGATTGCTAGAGGAACCAGGTATATATAAAGCCTCAAACCTGGATTGTACGAACCCCATCGCTTATATCTATACAATAACTCGAGAACCTTGCTCCTGTGAAGTCTATCTGCCCAATGCCTTTAGTCCTAATGGAGATGGCCAAAATGACCAACTGGGCTTGTTCAGCGGTTGTTCTATTGCAAAAGCCCAGACCACGGTATTCAGTAGATGGGGTGATAAACTAGTAGAAAACAAGAGTATTGATCAAATCTGGGATGGTCGCAGTGGGGGAAAAGCCGTACCTCCTGGCTTGTACCTTGTAGTGATCAATTACCAATTGCTAGATGAAGTCGGAGAAATGCAAGAAGGGGAAATCATACAGGAAGTAATGGTAATTAAGTAAGTCCGAACTTTTGTATGCCTTTCTACTCAGGCGTTCCTATCCTCAATCTTGTTTTTGAGATTCTTTCCAAAGCACTTGCTCTACTAATCAAACCCGACATAAGCGAGACGGATAACTTTGTAGGAAAAGCCTTATATGAAATTCCTATTGTTGCCAATCCTATTCTTGTTGTTCTTTTCAAATTGTGCTACTCAATCTTCCAATCCAAAACTGGTCGGTGCACCTTGCCAAGGATGTGAAGCAGTTCTTGAATATGATGAACAACAAATCAAATCCATAGATACGCTTCCGCTTTTTCATTCCGCCACCCATCCTTTAAAAATATCGGGCACCATCTACAAGGCAGATGGGAAAACACCAGCTGCTGGCGTGGTCCTCTATATTTATCATACAGATGAGGAGGGAATCTACCCCAGCAAGGGAAATGAAAAGACTTGGGCGAGGCGACATGGGCACCTTAGGGCTTGGCTGAAAACCGATGAGGCAGGACAATATACTTTCTATACCGGAAAACCGGCTAGTTACCCCGGCCGTACAGTCGCTGCGCACATTCATCCAACCATTTTGGAACCCAACGGACGATATTACTATGTAGAAGATTACTACTTTGCAGACGACCCTTACCTCACCAAACGAGAATTGCACCCGCAAAGTCCCAGGGGAGGAACCAGAGGTGTTCTATTATTAAAACAGGAAGCTAAATTATGGGTAGGGAAACGAGATTTCATTCTGGGAAAATACATTCCCAATTATGGCCTGAATTGATGTGGGAAAAACGAGAAAGTTGAAGCTGCAAAATCAACCTCACTTCAACTTTCTTATCTAGCTTATTTTAGTTGATTTTCTAAGTACAACAAATGCTTTGGCTCCGTCCGCCAAGCTTCCAGTGTCTCAACATTTATCGTCACTACTCCCTGAACAAAAGACCCTACGATTATATCTTGATCGCCGTCCTGATCTAAATCTCCAGCATCCATTACAATCCAACGACCTGATTTTGCCACAGGGAAATGAAAGGGCTTAAACTTAAGATTGCCTTGGTTTTCCAAATACACTATACTGGTGTGTTCTGGTTTTGAGTAATCCGCATAAAACGCACTTGCAAAAATATCCAGATCGCCATCCTGATCAAAGTCGCGCACTCGCACCTTGGTCGCGCCATACATCGCGTGGAAATGTTTTTCCACATACGCTTCGCCTTCTTTCACGAAAACCCGGACGCCATGATAGGGCTTCAACAAATTTGTGTTGTCTCCATTGTCACCAGAGGCTACCACAAGATCTTTTTGGCCGTCTCCATTCATATCAACATATGACAAATCAGAGGTCCCAGAGATAGGAGAAAGTTGTAGTATGGACTCTTCTTTGAACACGCCTTTGCGGTTGTAAAAAATACTAACCCCTTCATTCCCATGTGAACGCAATACCACTAGATCATCATCTCCATCATCGTCTACATCTTCCACGATGATCTTACTCATTCCCGCCTCTTCTTTAATGATAGTTTCTTGCCATTGTCCGTCCTGCTCCTTATACCAGGACAAGCGGCCCAGCTTATTTCCAAAGTGTGCCACAACTAAATCTTCCTTCTCATCTGAATCAATCTGGGTAGCAGCCAAGGCCACCGGACGAGCAAGGTTTTGCTTCAGCAACTTCAATTGGGAGAAGCGGGCATCATCAGTACTCACTACTCCGCCTGTCTCGACATCATTCGGATTTAGTAAGCCAATGTTTAGCAATAAGAGGTCCTTATTATTAGCAGCCAGTTCCACATCCACCACTGGGCTAGGGAGTTTGGCAAATTGCTGACGAGAAAACGCTGCATCTAATTTAGCCAAGTTCCCGCTCGCATCACCGTAGTAAACCACTCCTTGTTCTTCATCGATCTCCAGCATCGTTAAGACCGGCTGATTGGTCATAGACAACTCAATCAGACGTGGTTTAAATAGATTATTGGTTGACAGTAAGGGGCGATCAACTAGATCAAAACTATCTTTAGCTTGCGATTGGTAAAAGGCCAACAGGCGCTGCCAGGCAGAATCTGAAAGAACCGGAGCCTTGGGATAAATACCAGAAGACTCCAACCTAAAAGACTCCTCCATCGACTTATTTGCATAAGGGTTATAAGTCTGGCCAGCTACACCTAAGCGGTGAGCCATGTGTGGGATCATATTCTCCCAGCCTACCTTGGGTAAAAGATCAGGACTGGGATAGGAGTGGCATCGTCCACAAGCAAACTTTGCCAAAGCTTCTCCCTCCAGTTGATCTGGGTTAACAGCTGCACTGGTATCTGTATCTGAGGTACAAGTAGTGTAAAGCAAACCTAGTAAGCCAAATACCAGCATGCCGAGCATGGTCTTCTGTCGCAAAAACATGGATAAACAGTTTCTAAGCGTCAAAAAATAAAGAACCGCAGTTCATCTCAGTGTGTACACTAAAACACACGCTATTCAATAGTCCGATTCACAGTACCATCAGCGGTAAGCAATTCGATCTTATTCACGGAAGCCAATTTATTTACATATCTACCCCGCTGCGAGAGAAAACTCGATCCCCAATAAAATTCCTCTACTTGTTGCTTTCCTCCTGTCAGATGATGTACGGCCTTGACTTCATTGTTTTGCAACGGTATTAACTGGCTCGTCATGGCCTCTTTTGTTTGAAAGGCTCGCAAGTTTCCTCGGTGCTGTGTTGCCAATATCAGTTCCTCGCCAGTGCTAAGGCCTATACTTGCCAGACCAATACCATCCCCTCGTACCATGAAATTACTCTCTGCCAACGAAAGGGGTGCAAATTCAAATGCTCCCTTATTCATTAATGCCAGTCCATTGAAGGCATCAGCCCGTCCTTGTTGTACCTCTATCCCATGATCATTCCCGATCATCAATAAATCCATCTTTCCATCCTGATCTAGGTCATAAGGCAAAATACCATACACCGGTGCGAGTTGGGCTTCTACTGGCAATGCCCTAAGTTTGAATTGGCCATGACCCAGGTTCTCAATCACCGCTGTTTTCATCCAATTCGCCGCTAGTATCGTCGCACCTTCCATCTCTTCTGGTGTGAACATTTCAGACACACTAGCTTCTCCATACTCCCCATAGGTATTGTATTTTTTTCTAATGCCGACGAATTGTTTAACTAGGTCCTGTCGAGGGTGATAGAGGTATTCATCTTTATTCCCCAAAGAGTCCTGCCAATAACAGGAAATCAATGGGTCGACCATACCATTCTGATCCAGGTCCTGTCCGTAAATACGCAATGGCTGATCGGAGGTACAACGGAAGTATAAATTCTCTCCAAAGTTACCAGCAATGTAATCCATATCACCATCTTGATCTAAGTCTGTAGTGGCCAGGCTATTCCACCATCCTTGGTATTCAAGCAAGCCGCTAGAAGCCGTAATGTCTTTCAACCCCTTACCTTCCTCATTCTTAAAAACCATCAAGGACATCCACTCACCAGCCAACATCAAATCAGGCCAATCATCTCCATCAACATCTGTCCACAGTGCATCAGTGATCAAACCGGGCTTCAATAGCTTCTCATTGAAAGATGCTGTAATGTCTGTAAACTTGGCTTCCCCTCCCTCACTATCATTTCTCAATAAATAGCAACGATCTGGTAATGGATAAGATCTCGGTAATACCCGGCTCCCGACGAATAAATCCAAGTCCCCATCTCGATCAAAATCAGCAGCTTTTACACAGGAGCCATTGGAGCGCATCTCTGGTAAAGCCTGGGTATTGAGTGTAAATTCTCCTTTCCCGTCATTAATGTATAGTACATCCTGATATAATGGGCTGCCGGCCTCTGACTGTGCATTTCCCCGTACCAAGTACAAATCTAGGTCGCCATCTCCATCAGCATCAAAGAGTAAACTGGCTATGTCTTCTTCTCGTTTCTCCTCATCTGCTTTAAAACTCACCGCTTCTGACCGAAATTGCCCATCAGCTTCTTGCCACATCCAGGTTTGATCGAAACCGCGGCTTCCTCCCAGGAATACATCATCTCGTCCATCTCCATTGGCATCACCAATCGCAATGGACGGGCCGTACTGTGAAAATTTATGAGGCAAAGTGCGCTGAAAATTGAAGTCTATGAAATCGACATCTTTATGTTCGTATTCCAGTTGGTAATTACTAGCTACTTCTTCCAGCAATTGTTTAATGGAATGCTTTGCTAGATTTTGTGAATCTCCGGCCGTCTTATAATCGATTGTAAGGAGCTGATTGCTCTTAATATTTTGTAGCTGTGTTTTGTGGCCATCAGGCCAACTTACCACCAAGCGTTCTACCTCAGTAAGGCTTCCCAGGCCAAAATGTACGACGTTCTCCGATTGAGACAGATAACCTCTGCTCGACAAAGTATAGCGAACCTGTTTTCCATTTGAAGTCTCAATTTCAACCTTTGCTCCAAAAGCACCAGGGTTCGCCTTTGGCCCCTTTAATTGTACGCGCAAATACTGTTGTGCCACAGGTACATTGTCGCCATCTATGGAAGTGTTTTCAAATAGGAAAGCTTCATCATCAATGTTGTTAGTAATTAGTTCCAGATCTCCATCATTATCAAGGTCTGCATAAGCCGCACCATTACTAAAAGAAGGCATAGCTAACCCCCAGTCTTTCCCGACAGAGACAAAACTGAGATCTCCTTGGTTACGAAACAGGAAATTTGGCGATTTGACCTCTGGAATACGTTCGTATAGTTCTTGTGTTGATACTAGGTTGCTAGCATAAGCTCGAAAGTCTGCAAAGTCTCTATCTGTTACATCCCGCGGAAATCCATTAGCTACATACAAATCTTGCCAGCCATCATTATCGTAGTCCGCAAACAGGGCTGCCCAACTCCAATCTGTTTCCTGTACTTGCGCATACATACCCACTTCCGAAAAAACCGGAAGTTTTGTATTCGGGTCCGTTCCTTGGTTTAACTGCAAGGTGTTTCGAGTGTATTGATAATTATAACCAAATCGCTCTGTAAGGATTTGCATTTGATAACTACTTTCTCCTTGGAATAGCTTCTTGCGCTTATTGTAGTAGGGCTGCATTTCGGTAGTAAAGAAATCTGCTGCTCCATCATTGTTAAAATCTGCTACATCACTCCCCATAGCCGACAATGAAAAGTGCTTGAAGATCTTCCCAGCCTGGTTGGTAAAGGTTCCATCCTGGTTATTTATAAAGATCAAATCATCACTTTGATAGTCATTAGCCACATAAATATCAGCCCAACCATCCTCATTGAAATCATGGATCAAGGTGCTATGGCTATATCCATCTTGCAATAGACCCGCTTCGAGAGACACATCCGTAAAAACGGGATGACCTACTGTTTCATTCCAGTCATTCCGAAAGAGATTATCTCTATTCAAGCCTGTTCCATCCAACTTGATATCCACAAACTGATTGGGGTATCGGCCTTCAATCAAATTGACACCAATGAAAAGATCCAGATCACCGTCATTGTCATAATCAAAGAATTGAGCATGGGAGGAATGGCTAGGATCATCCACGCCATAAGCCGCCCCTTCCTCTTGAAAAGTCGGATTCCCGTCCGCATCATTCCCTTGATTGATATATAGCAGGTTTCGACGGTGGTCCTCATTTTCAGTAAGCGTATTACAAATGTAAATATCTGCTCTTCCATCTCCATTGATATCGACAATGTTTACGCCAGAAGACCAAATCGCTGGATCAGGTTTTTGAATGTGGGCTGAGATAGAAATATCCTGAAACTTCAACGCCCCTTGATTTATATATAGGCGATTATCAACTTGGTTCCCTGCGAAGAATAAGTCTTGCAAGCCATCTCCATTCAAGTCGCCAACTGCTACCCCCCCACCATTGTAGATAAACTCGGTCATCAATATGTTGAAGGAGTCCGTTTCGACAATCTCATTCGCAAAATCCACCCCAGTTTTGCTGCTGTCCAATAGTTGATAGACAGTGCTAGAACTAGGAGAATCGCAAGCGGCAAACCACCACATTCCAATTAACCCAAATAGCAGGTAAGTATACTTATGCGGATGATTAAACTTCATGTTTTTTAGTTTGTTTTTCTGGCCCCAAAGGTAGGATTTTTAACTACAGAAGTAAGGTTCAAAGGCTCCTTATCTCGACTATTATTCCTGTAATAGAAAGAGGGCCACCTGGATACAGGCAGCCCTCCTTCTATTCTATTTCCAAATAGTTGCAAGCAACTATATTAAGTCATGTATTAATACCCAGGGTTTTGCGTCAATACGTCAGATCCTTGGATATCAATCTGCTCTTGAGGAATTGGGAAGTACTCATTTTTACCAGTAGTAAAAGAAGCACCACCAAACTTGGTAACAAGAATCTTAGCTTCATTTGCTAAGTAGGCATTCAAAGTTTCACCAGCAATTCCCCAGCGAACTAGGTCAAAGAAACGGTGTCCTTCTCCAGAAAGCTCCAAACGACGCTCAAAGCGAACAGCTGTTCTAGCAGTGCCTTGGTCAGTCCATGCATCATTGTACAATTCGATCTGATAATCAGCAGCGTTTGTACCATCAGCATTTTTCACCCAGTGGTCAGAATTAGCTGCACGAGCACGTACCAAATTTACATACTCTCTAGCTTTTTCTAAGCTACCTACCTCTACTTCCGCTTCGGCAGCCATCAACAATACATCAGCATAACGGATGATCGTATAGTTCATAGTAGCGTAACCACGCGTCCAAGAACTACCGTCAGTCAAAGTGTTTTCCTGAGATTTGTAGTAGATGTATTTCTTAGGTGAGAAAGGTCCCGCATATGTTTGGTTACGGATCCAAGCTTTACCTGGGTGAGGAATCCAATCTAGATATGGAATACCACGACGTCCAACAGAGTGGTCTAAACGAGGATCAAGAGGACCTCCATCTGGTTCGAAAGCAACATCTGCCTCAACACCATAGTCATGCTTAACAGCATTGGCATCATCATTGTAAGAGTTGTCCAACAATGGAAGACCACTAGAAGTTCTGAAAGCATTTACAAGGTCGAAACTTGGCTGGTTGAAACCACAGCAGTTACCAGGACCATCTGTACCCGTGTTATAAGGGTAGTTCAGGTCATCAAAGTAGTTTGCGTTTTGCGTACTACCTGAGTTGATCGCAGATTCCACATCAAATACAGCTTCTTCATGATTGTCATTAGCTGCATTGAAGATCTCAGCGTAAGCTGGTACCAAACCATATGTCTTACCATTAACGGTTTGACCATTAGCGATAACATTGTCGAACAAAGTTTTTGCTCCACTGAAGTCGCCTTGGAAAAGTTTTGCTTTAGCTAAGTATGCAGCAGCAGCCCATTTGTTGTTACGGCCTGCTTGAGACATAGTCTCAGGAAGATTATCCATTGCATATTGGAAGTCTGCTTCAATCTTATCCCAGATGTCAGCAGCATTAGATACAGCAGAAATTTCGTCTGGTGCTACGATTGTTTCGTCAAAGTAAGGCACTTTGTTAAAGTGCTTCTTAAGGTCAAAATAATAGTGACCTCTCAGTAAGCGAGCTTCAGCAGAAATTCTAGCAACATCATCTGTTGTTACATCAGTTGCAGCAGCTAGCAATCTCAAGGTTTCATTCGCTCGAGCAATTCCTTCATAACGTGCTCTCCAGAAAGCATTGAGATCTCCACTTGTTGCGTCAGTCTCATAGCGCTGGATAGGGTTAATTGAAGAATAGTCACCTGGGTCAGTCCCTTTGTTGGCATCACCACCACAGATAGTACCTGTGATCCAGTGATTTGGTCCTTCAAATCGGTTACCAAAGACACCATTCAAGGCACTATAGGCACCTACCAAGGAGCCTTCAACCCCTGCCTTGGTTGCCAATTGAGCATTAGCCAAGGATCCAGTTGGGTTGATTTCCAAAAACTCGTCCTTACAAGACACCATAAATAGCGCAGCGGCCACCAGTGTCAGGAAGATCTTTTTGTAATGATTTTTATTATTCATTTTCGAAATCATTTTTCATTAATTGATAATCGCGAATTATTCCTGTTAAAAATAAGGCTTTATCCATATTGTTTGACAGTACTATATCCGCAAAACTGTCGAGATTCGACAAATGGTAGCGATTCCTAGAATCCTAAGCCGATAGAAACAGTATATCCTCTAGATACAGGGTAGTTTCCTACGTCAATACCGAAGTTTGTATCAGCAATACCACCAACTTGTGGATCTAGACCTTCATAACCTGTAATAGTAAACAAGTTATTGGCAGCAAGACCAATTCTTAGGCTAGACAGTCCGTATTTCTCAATACCTTGAGTCAATTCGTAAGTCAAAGACAACTGTTGCATTCTCAAGTAAGAACCATCTTCTACATACCAAGAGTTTTCAGCACCACTTGTACTCAAGTTAGAAGCACTTTCCCAAATCGGCAATGCTGCATTGTCACCCAATTCTGGTGTCCAAGAGTCTTTTGCTCTCACACCTTTCGCAGATCCTTCGAAAGTACCGAAGAAATCAGTAAACCATTTAGACTGGTTCCAGATTTCATTACCAATACTAGTGTAGATATACGTGCGAAGTGTCCAGTTTTTGTAGCTTACGTTGAAAGCTACACCACCAGTGAAGTCAGGAATAGGATTTCCTAGGATAGTACGGTCATCAGGAGTAATTTCTCCGTCACCATCAACATCCTCATACTTGAAACGGCCAACACCTGCACCCGCTTGGGCTGGAGAGTTAGCTACATCAGCAGCATCATTGAAGTAACCAATTACGTTGTATCCGAAGAAAGTAGAAAGTGGCGATCCAACAAAGTTTCTAATTGGGTTAATACCACGGAAGCCAGGATTAACACCAGGAATGAAGTCCAATCCAGGTGCTAGGAAAGTAATCTCATTTTTCAAGAAAGCTCCATTAACAGTCAACTCATAGTTGAAGTCTCCTGAGATTTTCCCTCTATTGATAATTTGAATATCAACACCTTGGTTAAGCATTGTTGCGATGTTCACAGATGGAGCAGAAGCATATGGTCCAACCACAGCTGCTACAGGAACCTGGAACAATAGATCATTTGTTTCTTTTCTCCACCAGTCGAAGATGATCTCTAAACGGTTGTTGAAGAAAGCTGCATCAAAACCAATGTTAGTCATTACACTAGTCTCCCATTTTGCATCAGGGTTACCGATACGAGAACGAGCAAAACCTTCATTTACACCATTACTTTGTCCTTCAATTGGATAGAAAGTTCTACCTCTATTAGAGTTGTATAAAGAAAACTGGTTGTTAGGGTCTACGTTATTGGAGTTACCCATTTCACCCCATCCACCACGAATCTTCATGTCATAGATCCAAGAAACACCTTGCATGAAAGGCTCAGCAGTCAGACGCCAAGCACCAGAAACGGCAGGGAATGTACCAAAACGACTGTTGGCACCGAAACGAGAAGATCCATCGCGGCGAATTACACCCGTCAAGTAGTATTTCTCTTTATAGTTATAATCTAATTTACCGAACAAGGAGTAGAAGTTAACACCACTGAACAATCCACTACCAACTTGAGGATTTCCTACAGTAGAAAGGTTAACGAAATCTAAGTCCGTAGAGAATGGGTTGATACCAGAACCACCGATATTTCTACCAGCTCCAGTATTCAAAGCCTCTATCCCTCCTAAGGCTGTAATAGTATGGCTCCCACCAATCAAGGTCTTGTAGCTAACTGTATTAGTGAATACATACTGATAGAAGTATCCACTACCTTCAGAGAAGGAGTTACTCGCTTGTGGCTCAGAGTCACCTAAGTAACGATAGTTGTAGTTCACAAAGTAGTTAGTACTGTATTGTCCACCTAAGCTGGTACGGAATACCAAGTCTTGAATAGGCTCAATCTCCATGAACAAGTTACCAAATCCTTGTGTTTCGAATCCATTGTCATCGCTTCTGTCATTCAACAGACGACGAACTGGGTTACGAGGGTTGTTGAAACCAGCAGCTTTTGTACTTGCAAAGCTTCCGAATTCATCACGTACGGGAATGATCGTAGGCATACGGTACGCAGACAAAATCTCAGATTCGTCTCTTGCAATACCTTGACCACCATTACCACCACTTTGTCCTCTTACAGAACGGAATGTAAACTGCAAGTTTTCACCTACTCTTAACCAAGGAGTAAGATCCCAAGAAGAGTTTGCACGGAAACTGTAACGACGGAAGTTGTTCGCCAACAAGATACCTTCTTGCTCTTGTACAGACATACCGAAGTAGTAAGCACCGTTGTCAGTTCCACCACTTAATCCTAAAGAATGACGTTGTAGGAAACCTGTACGAGTAATCGCATCATACCAGTCAGTACCGGCAAGATTTGGACGGATCAAGAATACATTTTCAGGATCGGCCTCATATGCTTTTCTAATTGCTTCTACATCTACTGTCCCAACTACACCATTTGCGCCATTCGCGTGTAGGTAATCAGGAAGACGAGGAGTAGCATTTGTACCATACTGTGGGTGAGTATACTGAGGCTCAGTACCGTTAGCAGTGGCATTATTGCGGTAAGCAATGTGCGTCCATTCTGCCATTTCCTGAGGGTTCAACATTTGAGGAGCTCCATTTACATTAGGATCTGTTACCCCAAATACACCATCGTAAAATATACGTAACTTCTTTTTGCTCTTATCACCTTGCTTAGTTGTGTAAACGATTACACCGTTAGCGGCTCTCGCACCGTAGATAGAAGCAGAAGCTGCATCTTTCAGTACAGTAGAAGTTTCAATATCATCTGGAGAAAGGAAATTTGTGTTTCCTACTGGTACACCATCAACAACGTACAAAGGTTGGTTACCACCAAAGGCACCAAAACCACGTACACGAATCTGACTAGCAGTACCAGGCTGACCGTTTGTAACTACCGTTACACCAGCAACACGCCCTTGCAATTGTTGTTCTACGTTACCAGAAGGGATCGCCTTCAAGTCAGCAGACTTCACAATAGAAACCGCACCTGTAGTTTGTCTTTTAGATTCTACAGAATACCCTGTTACTACAACTTCTCCCAAGGCTACACCGACAGATAATTGAATGTTCATCACTGTTTGTGACCCTACTTCAATTTCCTGGGTAGAATAACCCGTGTAGGATACCTCTAGTATATCTCCTGGATTGGCAGCTACAGAAAAGTTGCCATCAAGATCAGTAACTGTACCGGAGGAAGTTCCTTGTACCAATACAGATGCACCAATTAGAGGCTCACCCGTTTCGGTATCTGTAACCTTTCCTTGTACTTGCGCAGCGAGGAAAGTCCCCAAGGCAAGAAACAACGAAAGGAAGCTTATCCGCAATACTAGCGGATTCATACCCAAAGTTTTTTGTTTCATAAACCGATAATTATGTTTACAAGAGTAAATGATTGCCAAACGTTGATTTTTCGTTTTTGCCAATATAGCGCAAACAGCACTTGTGTACACAAGGCTGACCCGAGTATAAATGGCAAGTCTGTTATGATGATATAATGGCAGTAACTTGGTCTGGTTTTACAGGTGGACTTAGGTAGATGTGATCAGAAAAAACTCAGGAAAGGTGTATTACGTTAGAGTTTCACAAGAGTTTCTTTCTAGTACATCTTGACTTTGGTTTGGGGATGGATTTCCGAATTGGAAATCTGGTATAATGGTGGCTATTATTTGGCTTATAACATCAACCTCCTCCTTCAAAAAAGTACTACAATAGTTACTAAAAAACAAAGAGAGCAGATCGATTAGTCACAAAAAATCGACTTTTCTTGCTTATTTTTCCATAATTTTTATCGGTTATCCTTTAATAAACCGAAGTAAAATTGGAAATCGAAAGTAACCAAATTGTATAATACTTGGTAGACTTCCTTCAAAAAAGTATCAGTCTTTAGCTACAAAGTATAGAGAAATCATTCAATTCTCAGCTTTAGCTTCAACAGCGAAAAATCGCCCTTTATGCTTGACCTCAAGTAGATCTCTTTCCAAGGATAAACGGTATGCTTTGGGGGTCACCCCTTTATACTTCTTAAATAAACGATTGAAGTTTGACAGATTGTTAAATCCGGATTCAAAACAAATCTCCCTTACGGTACATTCTGTTTCCAATAATAGCTTACAAGCAAAGCTTACTCGCTTTTCTACCAGAAAATGAATAAAGCTCTTATTAGAACACTTCTTAAAGTAGTGACTGAAAGCTGAAGGGCTCATATTGGCAACAGCTGCAACCTCTGCTAGCTGCAGGTCTTTCTTGAAATGTTGATTGATGTAATTGTATACGTCTTCAATCCGTTTATTCCTGAAATAGGGCGTAGGTACCACATAACCAGCACTAGCTATTTGTCGCTTTTCAGTTGAAGTAGCCAAAACGTACAAGAATTCAAAGAAAGCCAGGGTCGCAGGAAATCCACTTAAATCAGTCAACTCCTTTAACATCTTAATGCCCCGCCTCCGGGTTTCTCCAAAGAATTCAATTCCTCGGGAAGATTCACTCAACAGAATCCGAATAGGAATAAACGAATCCTTCATTAACCAATCATTGGTAAATAGGTCTTTATGAAATTGTACCACGATCACAGAAGGTACAATTCCTGTTTCTTCCATATAGGCTGCTCCATCCCAGCAATGCTGCATGTAAGGTCCCAACAATGCCAGTTCTTCCTCTTCATAGGTCTCAATAGCATCTCCTACAATTCGGGTTCCACGGCTGCCCAAGACCAAATTGATCTCATATTCTGGATGATGATGAAGAGGATATTTGAACTCCGCTTCTGGATAATGAAATATCCGAAAAACATCTTTGCTTGTCACGGGAGTAATTTCTCGATAAACCCTTTTCATATAGCTATACAATTGTAGGTCAAAAGAAAATTGATCAACCGGTATTCGAACACAGCCCGGTATCGCAGTGTTATCGCAAATCGCTGTTAAAAGAAGAGGTGATAGGCAAATATGTCAACGCAATTGAAGCTGGATTTTGCTTGCTATAGCCTCTGGCCGAAGAGTAGCGACTAATTTTTTGAGGCATGTTTTAGTAATTGTGGCGTCATCTTTATAAAACAAGATAGCAAAAAAGTACTATTCTGCAAATAGCAGTATTAACCGAATCAAATAAGGCAAGTGGCCTCTACAAGCCTACCTTCTAGCTTATTCCATACAAATATTCTGCGGAGAGCCCCGTAAATAAAGGGCAGAAAAGTATCAGAAATACCCCTTAGTTCTATCCCATCCCTGAAAATTTATTTTCTATCTCAATGGATAGTGTCTAATAACAACAAAAAAGGGTGTGTTCCCAAGTATCAAAACTAAGGAACACACCCTTAATGCTAAAAAACTGATAAGCCTTCCGAAGTGCTATTTTAGCGCTCCAAAACCTTAATCAACATTCCTCGCGGCAAGCGATCAGTCAACTGCATGTCATTCAATACTGCAAATTCCTCATGACGCTTGGTATCTAGTCCATAGGATCGGAATACTTCCGCCAAGGTACTATTATCCACTTTCACAGGTTGCACATCAATCCGTTCTGGCTGACGATTCAGCTTATTAGGATCATGCAAAGTCCTAAAGTTGCGCATCGTGCTCAAAAAAGAATTCTGATAGGTCGTAAAATCCTGTGCATAGGAAAGACCGATAAAACGATAGATCAAATTGTTATATAAGATCAAATAGGTTTGCGCCTGCACTTTTGGCTGTTGTTGACCTTGCTGTTGTTGCTGCTGCTGTTGCTCCTGCACCATCTCGGAAACCATTTCTATGGCCTGTAGACCATTTACCGTGGTATTGCGAGAGGAGATCGTCCTGAACTTATATTGTTCGTTGGTAGCCTGAGCTGCAGCTTCCAAAGATTGGCCCTGAGCCAGATTCATGATCATCATGGCTTTGCCTCCTTTAGGCGCCATGGCCACCTGTTGTGGTGTGTTTTGCACCTGCCATCCTTGTGGTGTTGGGAATTGGAATTTAAGTTCTGGATGATAGAAGTTATTGTCTTCTACAAATCCTTGTCGAGGGTCTTCCCCATAAGTTATACCATCAATCAATCGCAAGTATCCATCTCGGTTAACCTTGAATTGTTTATTAGGTGTCTTCGCTTGCCACTCTTTGGCATTTTGCTCTACTTTGACATTTCTATCTGCCGGATCTGGGTGAGTAGACATGAAAGTAGGAACCCTACCTTCCGGTCCACCAGAAACTCTGTCTAACACTCCAAAGAAACGTGCCATTTCCTTAGCATCATAGCCAATTTTCGTAGAATATTCCACACCAAGTCGATCTGACTGGCTTTCATCATCACGTCCAAACTTGAGGAATAGAAGCCCCAAACTTTGGCTAGCCAATTCCCCCATTGAAGCCAATTCTGGAGAAAGTACCATACCTAAGATCAAACCACCAGAGTACAACATCTGCTTACTCTGCTGACTAGCGCCATGCCTAGCTGTAACATGGCCAATTTCGTGCCCCAATACACCAGCAAATTGCGCCTCATTATTAAAGTGCGCTAAGATTCCACGGGTAAAGTATACATATCCGCCAGGTAATGCAAAAGCGTTAAGGACAGGAGAGTCCACTACTTTAAAATCAAACTTCAGATGGGATCTATGAGAAATACTGGCCATTTCTTGGCCTTTCTCTTTTATAAATGCTTGTAATTCATCGTCCTTATATAGTCCAAACTGTGCTACCACAGCTGGATCAGATTGTGCCCCCAGCGCGATTTCTTGACTTTCCGACATAAACATGACCTGGCGCTTGCCGGTGACTGGATTCACCGCACAAGATCCAACAATCAAGAAGCCCATGACCAACAGGGCATATCGACCGACTGAAAATGGATTTAGTAACTTCATATTGTGTTCTATTTATTATTCTGAGATCACCTACTCAAACTGCATTCTTGCCTTGCATATTCCTTAACACCTAGTTAATTCAATCAAAGGCTTTCTTAAGAAGCCGCTTGGACACACTTAACTTATGCAAAATTGCATCTTCTAGCCTAAAATGCAAACAACAGAAAGGCTCTCGCCATTGAATTTCTTGTATTTAAGACGAAAATTTACCAGAAAGTTACCTTGCTAGGTGAGATTTAAGCAACTTATAGCCTGAACGGCTAACAGGGACCTCCTCTTCATTCGGCATTTCAAAATAATAACGCCCCCCTCCTCTCACCTGCAAAGTTCCCGCCTCATCTAGGTTAACTATGAAGGATTTATGCACTCGAAGAAAGGAGGCAGGAAGCAGTGGCAACAGTTGATTTAGAGACTTGTCATAAAGTTTCTCTTCGCCGCTACGAAGGAATAAGCGGGCATAATGATCTGCTCCTTGGCAATACAGTACATCTGACACTCGAACTAATTCGATCCGACCTCGGCACTTGCAGGCTAGGTATCGGGTGGGATATAATGATCGGTAATCGGCATCAAAATATCGGTCAAAAGCTTTGGTCAGGCGGGCTAAATCAAAGGGCTTGGGTACAAAATCAAGGACCCCGTACTCATAGGCTTCTATTGCTTTTTCTATGTAGGCAGAAACAATGACGGTATGATAGGTTTGAGCTGTAAATTGCTTCAACAAATGGAATCCACTTTTACCATTCAGGTTCAAATCCAACAGCACCAAATCTACTGTCGTTTCTTGTAAGTGGAGTTTTGCTGCTTCCAAGGTAGGCAATACTGCCAGATGTTGAAGGCGATGCCCAATGATCTGTCGAGATAGTCGCTCCAACCGTTGAGCAATCAAATCTTCATCTTCTACGATTAACAATCTCATCGCTTGGTATTAAAAATGGAAATGGTTACTTCCCAGCCTTTCTCAACTGCGCCCTTATCAATAGCCCAATGATCGCCATAGTTTTCCTGTAGTCGGGCTTCTAGGTATTTAAACCCAGTACCGTTGCCTTCCGATATGGGTTCTGCTATTTCTAACTCACTATCATTAAACAATCGATAGGATGCACCATTAGACAAATTGGTTTTCTTCAAGTGAAAGAAGCCTTCCCGTTTTAATCCATAACCATGTGTAATCCCATTCTCTATGAGGGTATGAAAAATGGCGGGCGGTACCCATTCATCTCCTTGTACACCTTCTACTTCAAAACGAAAGCGAGCATTCTTCCTGAATTCCATAATGCTCAAATGAGCTTGACAAAGGCTCAATTCTTCTTGAATGGGAATAAGCGACTTCCCGACCACAGCATTCAACATCCTAAACTCCTCAGCTAGGCTATCCACAAACTGCGAAGCTTTCATCGGTTGCTGATCGATCAACTCCTGTAATGAAGCTAGCGAATTGAAAATAAAGTGCGGTTGAATACTCTTTTTCAGCAGCTGATTCTCTAGTCGCTCTGAACGGGTATGCGCCTCCTGTCGCAAGCGGAATTGTTGAGCCACTTGGCGACCTACCGAAAGCGTCATACAAACTATGAAAAAGAGTACACCTATGAAAAAACCCAGAAATATTAGGTTTTGCTCATGATCCAGGTAGTTGAACAACGCCAAGCCCAAAAGTCCAACTAGCGCCAAACTGCTTCCTTCCTTACGTTGATAATGCGCATAGCCCGTGATCGCCAATGCAACAGGCATGAAAGCTACTGCATAAGGCATCCAGTGCAGCCAATATGGTACCCAGGTGACTAGCACGAAAGCCAATAGGTAAGCGGGACGTCGAGGCACTTCAAATTCATAAAGCAAAAAACCAATCAAGGCTACCCCTCCCAGGTAATAGGCTATTCCTTTTGCCGCATTTTCTACTTCCCCAGTCAAGCCAAAATCCATAAAGTCCAGGGTAGCACTAAACACAATCTTACCTGCATAACTCACACAGAAAAGAGCAAAAAAGAGGAAAGCCGCTTTCCGGCTAAAGCCGAAAAACAGCACCATATAAAAGAGGGCAGCAGTTATAAAAATGCCCGTCAGAAAAGTTAAATAAAGTTGATCAGTCATGCATAGGTGATACCTTAAGAATAATATCACTTCCCAGGTATTCATCCTCTCCCCTACTATACCAATGGCGCATTCTAGGCAATCGCATTTGGCCTATTTCCATCAGATGGTCCACGACCAAATACTCACCTTCTCCATCGGTAGGGACAAAACCATATCCCAGTAAACGATAATCCTTCGAATCTACAAATAATTCCCAAGCTGTGGAAAACGGAGCATCAGCTATTTCCAACTCCAGCCGGTAAGCCGCCTTCCCTCGCCAATCCATTCTTTCCGCTTGTTCTTGCTTTAGTTGGTATCGTCCCTTGAGACTAAGGGGGAGGCCCAATTTTGTTCGATAGTAATTGTGATAGTTATCTGTTCGGCCCTGGCTGAGGCGATGTGCCTTTATCGTAGCCGAGTCTTGAACCATTTCTCCATTTACAAAAGTAGTATACTGCCCTTGTTGTATCACCCAATGCAAGGTATCTTTGCCATACGCTCGCTTCATCTCAAAAAAAGTACCATCTGCCCGAACCTGAACATAGGTCCTTCGCTCTGGAACTTGCAAACGCGGCTCAACTGATGTGTATATGCCTGCCCAAGAAGACCATTGATCGGTAGGGTCATGAAATTGAAAACAGCGATCCAATACCTCTTGGGCATCAAGCGGAGTAGTCTTTTCTGTCGGCGGAGAACAAGCTACCGCCAGAAAAAGTAGGTTGCCGACAATAAGTCTTAAGCTCTTCTTCATGAACCTTTCTCTTCATGCACACGCTTAAAAAAGATCTTGTTAACAATCTTCCACTCGCCATCTATCTTCAAAAGGTTGAAGTAATCTATAAATGTGAAGTCCGCGTAGTCAATCTCTACACTAGCACTGGCGCAATGTCCAGTCACATTAATGTATTTCACTTTTGTTTTACGATCAGATTTAGGACCAGGCTTGATACGAGCCAAAAAATCATCAATGCTGATTTCTTTATAGCCATCCTCGGTGACAAATTTCAGTTCAGCAGCGGGATGAAAAGCCTTGGCCACCATGCTTCGATCACTATTAGTTCCCCCATCGAGGTAGTAATTTAGCGCCTTTTCCACACCTTGAATAGCTGAGTCTTGGGCATGAAGTGCTACACTAATTAAGCTTAAGCAAAATACAGTCAGGTAATTTCTCATAAATACAATTTTGAAATGATAAAAACATTACTGCTCGACCAGCAGTGGTTGAGAAGAAAATTACAAGGACTGTCTTAGTAAAAAGCAAAAATATTCGTGAATGACACTAGCTCTCCGCCATTAACGCTTATGCTCCTTAGCCGGATCTTGCTGGAAGATCATGCTGTACTTTTGGTACAATTCAGGAAGAACTTCCTGGAATCGATCTGGAAAAACAAAAAAATGAGCAATACTGACGGGTAAAGGATCTATAGTGGGTAGGTTGATCCATTTCAAGAGGGCCTCATAGCTGAAATGACTGACCTCTTCTAATGGACCCCATATTTCATCTGTCAACTCTGGGTAATCTTTCTCGGGATAGGTTAACACGAAGACTTTGGCAAATTCATGGAGACCTATATTATAATATTGATCTGGCTCAGCAAAGCTTTTAATCAAATGATCTAAAGAGAAAAGAATGACGCCGTCTTCTTCAAACATTTCTGAAATATGGAAGTGTTCTGGATATTGAGGAGAAGGGAAAGGGTGTGGATAGATTACTACTGTTTCGAATGGTGGATACAAAAAATCCTCAAACGCTGCACTTAATTGCACCGCAGAAGCACTTACTATTGCCTTAACATCTTCAGGAACCTCCGGCATGACCATCGGTTTGAAATCTGTGGCCATACTAAACATTGCCACCTTTTGCCGGAATACATCCTTTTTGCGCAATGGCAAGCGGGTATAATAGGTATAGCGTTCACTAAAAAATCGTCGAATCCCATCGGTCAGGTCTGGCGGGTACCTTTTATACCACCACCAATCGATCTGTGGGCTAAAGACATACATCAACCCCAATATTAAACTACAAGGAACAACATAAATAGCATAGGCCTCATCTTTGGCCCAAGCCAAGTAGAAAAATAAAAAGAACCCAACCGCAAACGGTATCGCAATTAATCTAGTGGGCATATATAAATTGCATTTCTTAATTGGAAAAGCTTCAAAGTCAACACCTTACTCTTCAGTTCGGACTATTTGACATTCAATAAAACGCTCAATAACTCAAAAGTAACTGAATTTTTTCTAGTTTTTTTTGGTCTAAGTTTGTGGAAAATGAAAAATCCGTCTATTTTTGCAACCGCTTGATAAAAAAAGCAGGAGGTGCGGTAGCTCAGTTGGTAGAGCAATGGACTGAAAATCCATGTGTCGGCGGTTCAATTCCGTCCCGCACCACAAAATTTCCAAGAATGAACTTCAATCGTGTACATCATCATCATCACTTTAGCTTTGCTCCAACGGGCAAATGGTGATGCCATGATCGAAAGTAGACGATCTCATTTTTGATCAGTAAAAGAGGGTTACCATTGTCTGGTAACCCTCTTTTTTTTTGTCCGAATTGTACTTAGCTCATAATTTGCTAAATCGTAAGACATGAAAACTTCATCCGCTCGTTTAAAGATTGCTGTTCAAAAGTCGGGCCGCCTACTCGACGACTCTCTCAAGGTTCTTAAAGAATGTGGAATCAAAATCGATAATGGTAAAGATCAACTGAAAGCGTCTGCTCGTAAGTTTCCGATCGACTTACTATTTTTAAGGAACTCTGATATTCCGCAGTATGTCCAGGATGGGGTTGCCGATATTGGCATTATTGGTCAGAATACCGTAATAGAAAAGCAAAAAGATTTAGAACAAATCCTAAGCCTGGGGTTTTCCAAATGTCGCTTATCTATCGCTATTCCACGTAATACCCCTTACACAGGGCCGGAATCTTTACAAGGCCAAAGAATTGCAACCTCCTACCCCAATTCCCTGCAAAACTTTCTTGATCAGCAACAGATACAGGCCGAGATTCATGAAATTTCTGGCTCAGTAGAAATCGCCCCCAACATCGGACTAGCTGATGCCATCTGTGATCTCGTGAGTACGGGGAGCACCCTATTCAAGAATGGTTTGGAGGAAAAGGAGATTATCCTCAAATCAGAAGCCTGTATCGTCCGATCTAAGAAAATGTCCAGTTCCGTTGAACCGATTCTGGATAAGTTGATTTATAGAATAAAATCTGTTCTGTCAGCCCGAAATAATAAGTACTTGCTGATGAATGCCCCAAATGACTCCATCGATAAGATCATTGAAATCCTTCCAGGTATGAAAAGTCCAACGGTAATGCCTTTAGCATCCAAAGGGTGGAGCTCAATTCACACAGTGATATCTGAGGATCGTTTCTGGGAAATCATTGAAGCCTTGGAAGAGGCAGGAGCAGAAGGAATATTGGTTATTCCGATTGAAAAAATGATTGTCTGATCAATTCTCCTGGTTGAAAAACAAATTCTCTGGTGCCAAGTAAGACCGGGAATTTAAAAGCAATATTTATGCAGTCCTATATTTTCCCTGATCGTCAAGCGTGGGCCAAAATTTTGGAGCGTCCATCCCTCGACAACTCACAATTGGAAACTACCGTAAGTCAAGTTCTACAAAAGATCCAAAAGGAGGGAGATCAAGCACTCAAAGCCTATACAAAGCAATTTGACGGTGTTGAGTTGCATCAGTTGGAAGTTAGCTCAGAAGAGATTACCGCTGCCGAACTTAGCCTCTCCCAAGAATTAAAGGAAGCTATTCAATTGGCGAAAGAAAATATAGCGCGATTTCATGCCCAACAGCAATTGGAAGTCGAAGTCGTGGAAACGATGCCAGGGGTACAATGCTGGCGAAAGAGTGTTGGAATCGAAAAAGTAGGACTATATATCCCCGGCGGTACAGCACCGCTCTTTTCTACTGTTTTAATGCTAGGCATACCTGCAAAACTAGCCGGTTGCCAAGAGATAGTCCTTTGTTCTCCTCCTCGCACAAAGAATACGGTACATCCAGCAGTAATATACGCTGCCAATTTGGTGGGTGTAACTAGAATCTTTAAAGTGGGAGGTGTGCAAGCTATCGGTGCCATGGCATATGGTACAGAGAGTGTTCCGCAGGTGTACAAAATATTTGGTCCTGGTAATCAATATGTGACCGCTGCCAAACAGCTGGTCAATAAGGAAGGACTCCCAATCGATATGCCTGCTGGGCCATCCGAGGTGCTGGTTTGCGCCGATGAAACTGCCAACCCGGATTTTGTTGCCGCTGACCTTCTTTCTCAGGCTGAACACGGGACGGATAGCCAAGTGCTCCTGGTGACTTTTTCGGAGAAGACCTTATCCATGGTTAAGGCGGCAGTACAAAGTCAATTGGAACAACTCCCTCGAAAAGAGATAGCCCAAGGTGCTTTAGAAAATAGTGCAGGAGTTGTACTAAAGGACCAAAGTGAGGCCATAGACTTCATCAATGCGTATGCACCAGAACATCTTATTTTAGCCCTGGAGCAAGCAGAAGCAGTCGGAGATGCCATCATCAATGCTGGCTCTGTCTTCCTGGGCAATTATACCCCAGAATCGGTAGGCGATTATGCCTCCGGTACCAATCACACCTTACCTACCAATGGTTTTGCACGCTCTTACAGTGGTGTATCTCTGGATTCATTCGTCAAAAAGATCACTTTTCAAAAATTAAGCAAAGAGGGCTTACAATTGCTAGGTCCAGCTGTGGAGAAAATGGCCGAGGCAGAAGAACTCATTGCTCATAAAAATGCGGTGAGTATTCGTTTACAAAGTCTTTAATGACCTTCAAAAGCCACCCGATCATGAATATAGAATCGCTTGTTCGTCCTAATATTAAAGCCCTAAAGCCTTACTCCTCAGCAAGGAGTGAGTTTAAGGGTAAAGCAGAGATTTTCATCGATGCCAACGAGAACCCCTTTGAGACTGGACTCAATCGTTATCCAGATCCACTCCAGTGGAAATTGAAAGCTGAAATCAGCAAGATCAAGCAAATCCCAGTTGAAAATATCTTTCTGGGAAATGGGAGTGATGAAGTAATTGATCTGGTAATTCGAATTTTTTGTGAGCCTCGAGTGGATAAAATCCTTAGTCTTCCACCCACCTATGGCATGTACAAAGTAAGTGCTGGTATTGCTGATGTAAGGGTTAAAGAAGTGCTTCTAACACCAGATTATCAGCCCAGGATAGCAGAAACTTTAGCTGCAGTTGATGAACAAACCAAGATATTGTTCTTATGCAGCCCGAATAATCCAACTGCAAATGACCTGGATCCTGAACACTTAGTAGCGTTACTCCGCCAATTCCCTGGTATTGTGGTGGTTGACGAAGCTTACATTGACTTTTCCAAACAGAATAGTTTTCTGCACCAAGTCGAAAAATATCCGAACTTGATCGTCATGCAGACCTTTTCTAAAGCTTGGGGCTTGGCTGGTATTCGCTTGGGAATGGCATTTGCACATACGGATGTGATTCAGTATTTCAATAAGGTCAAGCCGCCTTATAACGTCAATCAACTTACACAAGAAGCTGCACTCAAAGCATTGAAAGATGTTGATACGCAGTCTGAGTGGATAAATACCATACTCAAAGAAAGAACAGCCTTAAGCAAAGCACTTCAGCAATTTCAATTTGTCCATAAAGTGCACCCCTCCGATGCTAACTTTATTTTAGCTCAAGTGGAAGAACCAACCGAGCTGTATCAATTCCTTGTTCAAAGGGGCATCATTGTGAGAGATCGTTCCACAGTCCCTCTTTGTGAGGGCTGTTTACGGTTTACCGTGGGCCGCCCCGAAGAAAACCAACAATTGCTCGCTGCCTTAAACGCATATTCAAAATGAAAAAGCTATTAATTCTAGATCGTGATGGGACCATTGTCCTTGAACCGCCCGTTGACTATCAATTAGATTCGCTGGAGAAGCTCGAGTTTTACCCGATGGTATTCAATTACTTAGGGCGAATTGTTCGAGAGCTAGATTATGAGTTGATCATGATTACCAATCAAGATGGTCTGGGTACAGATTCTTTTCCGGAAGATACTTTTTGGCCCGCCCATAATAAGGTCTTACAAGCTTTTGAAAACGAAGGCATCGTGTTCAAAAATGTGTTGATCGATCGCACTTTCCCTCATGAAAATGCGCCAACCCGTAAGCCACGGACAGGCTTGATGACGCCCTATCTGAATGGTGATTACGATTTAGAAAATTCTATTGTCATCGGGGATAGATTGACGGATATGGAATTAGCCAAGAATCTAGGAGGAAAAGGAATCTGGTTGAACAACGAACCTGAGCTAGGTGCTGGTGAGATTGAAGGAAAACGTGCAGAATTGGGTGATACTATTACCTTAACAACTACCAGTTGGAAAGCCATTTATGAACACCTAAAATTACCTGCTAGAACAGGGAGAATTCATCGTCAAACCAAGGAAACAGATATATTGATCGAGCTTTCATTGGATGGAGAAGGGAAGGCCAATAATGACACAGGTATTGCCTTCTTCGATCACATGTTGGACCAATTGGCACGACATGCTGGCTGCGACCTCACCATCAAAGTCAAAGGAGATCTACATATTGACGAACACCACACCATTGAAGACACCGCTTTGGCTCTCGGTGAGGCATTCCTTGAGGCGATCGGCAATAAAATGGGGATTGAAAGATATGGCTATTGCTTACCAATGGACGATTGTCTAGCGCAGGTGGCTATTGATTTTGGAGGAAGGCCCTGGTTAGTGTGGGAGGCAGATTTCAAACGTGAAATGATTGGGAAAATGCCTACTGAAATGTTTTACCACTTCTTTAAATCATTCAGTGATACTGCCAAATGCAACTTAAACATTAAGGCAGAAGGAGACAACGAACACCACAAGATTGAGGCTATTTTTAAAGCCTGGGCACGGGCGATCAAAATGGCTAAAGGTCGCGATATCGATAACATGCAACTCCCTTCTACCAAAGGAGTATTATAAAGTTGTTCAAAAGAAAACTTGCGCTGACCTAATTTGTGGTCAGAAAATATAAAGACTATGTCTGTAGCTATCATAAACTATAATGCCGGCAATGTCCGATCCGTACTCTTTGCCATGGACCGCTTAGGTATTGAAGTCCAACTTACTGACGACCACCAAATCATTCGCGAAGCCGACAAAGTCATCTTTCCAGGCGTTGGCGAGGCCAGCACCACTATGAATCATCTCCGGGACAAAGGCTTAGATGAAGTGATTAGAAGCCTCACACAACCGGTCCTAGGCATCTGTCTGGGCATGCAACTGTTATGCGAGCATTCTGAAGAAAATGACACCCCTTGTCTTGGCATCATTCCTCAAAAAGTAAAACTATTCCAACCTTCCAATGGCGAGAAAGTACCGCATATGGGATGGAATCAAATCCAGCGAACATCGGGTAGTTGGTTTAGTGACAAGCTGGAAGGGGACTATGCTTATTTTGTACATAGCTACTACGTAGAAGATGGAGTCTACACGGCTGCTCTGACAGATTATATCTTGCCATTCAGCTGTGCACTACGTAAAGACAATTTTTTTGCTACTCAATTTCATCCCGAAAAATCCAGTAAGGTTGGAGAACAAGTATTGAAAGATTTTCTCACGCTATAAAAGCCAATTCGCATGGAAATCACCCCTTGGTTCACCCGAAAATTTGATTTAATTGAAGACAATGGACGCTTTGCGAGCATTCTTGAGCGCTTGGCGGGTACACCCCTTCGTTTAGCTAACAAATTGCAAGGTATTTCCCCCATCCTTCTGACTCAAAAGAACAACGATAAATGGTCTGTACAAGAAGAAGTGGGGCACATCTTGGATTTGGAACCACTCTGGCACACCCGATTCCAGGATTTTCAGGCTTCCAAGGAGGTCCTAACCGAGGCTGACCTAAGTAATAGAAAAACGTTTGAAGCCAAGCACAATGAGCAGGACATCCAAAAAATCCTGACTAGCTTATCGACTGCTAGAGGCCAAATGCTGAATCTATTGTTTGAACTAAAGGCTAGCGACCTGAAAAAAACCGCCCTACATCCAAGGTTAAGAACTCCAATGCGGTCTATTGACCTTGCCTTTTTCGTGGCTGAACACGATGATCACCACTTGGCCACCATTACCCAACGTTTACAATCATTATCCTGATGCATATCATACCTGCAATTGATATTATTGATGGCAAATGTGTCCGACTTACGCAAGGAGACTATGCCCAGAAGAAAGTCTATAATGAAGACCCGCTTGAAGTAGCAAAGCAATATGAAGATATAGGCTTGAATCGACTCCATTTAGTAGACCTGGATGGAGCCAAAGCTAAACGAATCATCAACCATAGAGTACTCGAAAAAATTGCCAGTCGAACAACTCTAAAGATTGATTTTGGCGGAGGCCTCAAAGCCAATGAAGATGTTCGAATAGCTTTTGAAAGCGGAGCAGAACAAATCACAGGAGGTACCATTGCCGTAAAGGATGAGACCACCTTCTTGGGTTGGTTGGATAAGTACGGGAGCGATCGAATTATTCTGGGTGCTGATGTAAAAGACGGATTCATTGCCGTTAGTGGCTGGCAGGAAAAAAGCGAATTAGAACTGGAACCATTTATCCAGAAATATATCGATAAAGGCATTCAATACATCATTTGTACGGATATCGCTAAAGATGGCTTGCTCAAGGGGAGTTCTGTAGATTTATATCGAAAGCTATTGGAACAATTTCCAGGTGCCAAACTGATTGCCAGTGGAGGAGTAACGACCATGGATGAACTGAATGAGCTTAGAGAAATTGGTTGTTATGGGGCCATTATTGGGAAAGCCATTTATGAAGGTAAACTGCAATTGCAGGATTTAAGGGATTTCTAGACTTCCGAGCTAGAAACGTCTAGAGAAAATGGTTCTCTGACAATTTTTGTGTTTTGGAGAACGGAGAAAATAAAAGAATACCATGCTAGCGAAACGCATCATTCCTTGCTTAGACATCAAAGACGGTCGCACTGTAAAAGGGGTCAACTTTGTAAACCTGAGGGACGCCGGAGACCCTGTCGAGTTAGGTGCCATTTATAGTGAAAAGGGGGCAGATGAACTGGTCTTCCTAGACATCACTGCCACCCACGAAAAGCGTAAAACGCTAGCGTCATTAGCCCGAAATATTGCCCAGCATCTAAATATTCCCTTCACGATCGGAGGCGGGATTAAGTCTCTGGAGGATGTGGATGTATTACTAGAATCTGGCGCAGATAAAATCTCCATCAACTCTGCTGCTGTACGAAACCCTAAACTTATCGAAGATCTGGCGCTGAATTTTGGCAGCCAATTCGTAGTACTAGCGGTAGATGCCAAAAAGGTAGGAGAAGAATGGGTCGTTCACTTAAATGGAGGTCGATTACCCACTGAAAGAAGATTGCTTGAGTGGGTCAAAGAAGCAGAGGATAGAGGAGCCGGAGAGATCTTATTTACTTCTATGGATCATGATGGAACGAAAGCCGGTTTTGCCAATGAAGCCCTGGCAATGGTATCTGAAACCCTTTCCATTCCGGTTATCGCCTCTGGCGGGGCAGGAACAATGGAGCATTTCTACGATGTATTTACTAAGGGCAAAGCAGATGCGGGATTAGCTGCCAGTATTTTCCACTTCCAGGAGATTGAAATTGGAGATTTGAAAGGCTACTTGAAAGATAAAGGCGTGCCTGTGAGAGGCTGATTTTTTTGCAAATGGTCAGGGAAGAATAAGATAGAAGCATGAATATTGAAAATCTAGATTTCGAGAAAACCAATGGAATGATCCCGGCAATCATTCAGGATGCTACCACCGCAAAGGTCTTAATGTTGGGATATATGAATGAGGCGGCACTTCAAAAGACAAAACTAGATCAAGTGGTTACCTTCTTCAGTAGAACCAAAAACCGGCTTTGGACTAAAGGAGAAACCTCTGGCAATTTCTTGAATGTTGTGGACATTCGAGTAGATTGTGATAGAGATACACTATTAATTAAAGTAAACCCAGTAGGTCCTGTCTGCCATACCGGCGCAGATACCTGCTTCAACGAAACGAATAGATAATGGAGTTTTTATTACAACTAGAAAAAGTCATTCAGGATCGAAAAAACAATCCTTCCGAGAAATCTTACACTACTTCTCTTTTCAAGAAAGGGATTAATAAAATTGCGCAAAAAGTTGGAGAAGAAGCCGTGGAATTAGTAATAGAAGCTAAAGATGATAATGAAGAATTATTCTTGGGTGAAGCTGCTGATTTGATGTACCACTATCTAGTACTTTTATGTGAAAAAGGGTATAGTCTTGATGATGTAATAGCAGTTTTGAAGAAGCGGCACAGCTAAATAATCAAGGAGCCCGACTATTCTGGGTTTACAATCCAAATGTCGGATTTTAGCGCAATCACACCTTTAACTCGTTGATTTACAATTAAGACAGCAATTGACAAAACAATAATTTAAGCCTGAATTAATTCCTATTTTGACTAATCTTGGTCAAACCTATCTGTTTTACTACGCACTCGCCCTTTATCCAAAAACATAAGTAGAGCCTCTCTGTTTTGCTACCTCATTAAATCATGAGATTTCTAAAACTGTAAAGCTCTACTTATGAAGAATTGGTTTACCCTATTAATTTTTTCATTGTTAACCACTGTTGCTGTATCACAAAATACAGTGGTTGATATCATCGTCAATAGTACGGCACACGACACCTTAGAAGCTGCTGTGATTGCTGCCCAGCTGGATGACGACTTAGCAGCAGCCGGCCCATTCACGGTTTTTGCACCAACTGATGATGCCTTCGCTGCCCTACCTGCCGGTACAATTGAAACGCTGCTACAGAACCCTACCGGGGACTTAGCTAATATCCTTCTGCATCATGTGGTAAGTGGCAATGTGGGATCTGGCGACTTGTCCGACAACCAAGTCGTAGAAACACTTTTTGGCAAAAACGTAATTGTTACTGTAAATGCAGATGGTGTATTCATCAACAACGCCAAGGTAACCATGGCGGACATACCTGCTGACAACGGGGTAGTACACGTAATTGATGCCGTACTATTACCTACCAATACCGTAGTAGATGTAGTTTTAGAAAGTGAGGCACATGCCACACTAGAAGCCGCTATCCTTGCTGCTGAACTAGATGATGACCTTTCTGGTGAAGGGCCATTTACCTTATTTGCACCCACCGACGCTGCTTTCGGTTTACTTCCTGATGGCACCGTAGAAGCATTGCTACAAGACCCGACCGGAGACCTAGCCAATATCCTTCTACATCATGTAGTGGCTGGTAGTGTGGCTTCCGGAGATCTCTCTGATAATCAAGTCGTAGAAACACTTCTCGGAAAAAACGTAATCGTAAATATTACGGCTGATGGCGTTTTTATCAATAACGCCAAAGTCTCGATGGCGGATGTGCCAGCTGATAATGGTATTGTACACATAATTGATGCGGTACTACTGCCGACCAATACTGTAGTAGATGTAGTGCTGGAAAGTGAGGTACATGGTACGCTAGAAGCTGCCATCCTTGCCGCTGAGCTAGATGATGACCTTTCTAGTGAAGGATCATTCACTCTATTCGCGCCGACTGATGCTGCTTTCGGCTTACTACCTGATGGCACCGTAGAAGCATTGCTTCAAGACCCGACCGGAGACCTAGCCAATATCCTTCTACATCATGTAGTGGCTGGCAGTGTGGCTTCCGGAGATCTCTCTGATAATCAAGTCGTAGAAACACTTCTCGGAAAAAACGTAATCGTAAATATTACGGCTGATGGCGTTTTTATCAATAATGCCAAAGTTTCTATGGCGGATGTGCCAGCTGATAATGGTATTGTACACATAATTGATGCGGTACTACTGCCGACCAATACTGTAGTTGATGTGGTTTTAGAAAGTGAGGTACATAGTACGCTAGAAGCTGCTATCCTTGCTGCTGAACTAGATGATGACCTTTCTGGTGAGGGACCATTTACCTTATTCGCACCAACCGACGCTGCTTTCGGTTTACTACCTGATGGCACCGTAGAAGCATTGCTACAAGACCCAACCGGAGACCTAGCTAATATCCTTCTACACCATGTAGTGGCTGGTAGCGTGGCTACCGGAGATCTCTCCGATAATCAAGTCGTAGAAACACTTTTCGGGAAAAATGTAATCGTAAATATTACGGCTGATGGCGTTTTTATCAATAACGCCAAAGTTTCCATGGCGGATGTGCCCACTGATAATGGTATTGTACATGTGATTGATGCGGTACTACTGCCGACCAATACTGTAGTCGATGTGGTTTTAGAAAGTGAGGTACATGGTACGCTAGAAGCTGCTATCCTTGCCGCTGAGCTAGATGATGACCTTTCTGGTGAAGGGCCATTTACCTTATTCGCACCAACCGACGCTGCTTTCGGTTTACTACCTGATGGCACCGTAGAAGCATTGCTACAAGACCCGACCGGAGACCTAGCTAATATCCTTCTACACCATGTAGTGGCTGGTAGCGTGGCTTCCGAAAACCTTTCCGATAATCAAGTCGTAGAAACACTTTTCGGGAAAAATGTAATCGTAAATATTACGACTGATGGCGTTTTTATCAATAACGCCAAAGTTTCCATGGCGGATGTGCCCGCTGATAACGGTATTGTACACGTAATTGATGCGGTACTACTGCCGACCAATACTGTAGTTGATGTAGTTTTAGAAAGTGAGGTACATGGTACACTAGAAGCTGCTATCCTTGCTGCTGAACTAGATGATGATCTTTCTGGTGAAGGACCATTTACCTTATTCGCACCGACTGATGCTGCTTTCGGCTTACTACCTGATGGCACCGTAGAAGCATTGCTACAAGACCCGACCGGAGACCTAGCCAATATCCTTCTACACCATGTAGTGGCTGGTAGCGTGGCTTCCGGAGATCTCTCCGATAATCAAGTCGTAGAAACACTTTTCGGGAAAAATGTAATCGTAAATATTACAGCTGATGGCGTTTTTATCAATAACGCCAAAGTTTCCCTGGCGGATGTGCCCGCTGATAATGGTATTGTACATGTAATTGATGCGGTATTATTGCCTACTAATACGGTCTTGGACGTGGTGTTGGAAAGCATAGCACACGACACTTTGGAAGTAGCGATTCTCGCTGCTGAGCTGGATGATGACCTTTCTAGTGAAGGACCATTTACTTTATTCGCACCAACTGATGATGCTTTCGCAGCCCTACCGGCAGGCACCATTGAAACTTTACTACAAGATCCCACTGGAGACCTAGCCTCTATCCTACTGTACCATGCACTTAGCTCGGAGGTGAAATCTACTGACTTGACCGATGGTCAAATGGCAATGACAATACAGGGAGAAGAAATAATGGTAAGCATCAATGCCGGTGGTGTGTTCATCAACAATGCCCAGGTGATATTGGCAGATGTGCCGGCTGACAATGGAGTGGTACATATCATCAATGCAGTTATTCTACCTCCAAGTTTGACCGCTGTAGAGGATCTATCTCGATCAGATTTTGACATCAAAGTATTCCCGAATCCTGTATCCGATGTATTGAATATCAATATTACTGAAGAAGGATTGGATCAAGCTGACGTATTCCTTTGGAATCTATATGGACAAAAAATAAGACAGTGGAGTTGGACTCAGGGAAGCTACCAGATCAATATCAATGACCTCCCTGCTGGAAACTACTTCTTAGAATTCCGAACGGATAAAGGAAGATTCCAACAGCAGGTCCTGATCAATTAATAAGAGGTTCTCTGGCAATTTTTGTGTTCTGGAGTCACCTTTTTAGTTAAAAGCCTTGCTGCCGTTGGACGCAATTCTTCTAGCTAAAACGCTGACCACAAAAATTGTCGGAGACGAAATAAGACAAGTGATTTATTGAATGATACTCAGTTTAGTTGCTCTATGTAAAAGAGCGTGTTAGACAGGCCGGCGAAGGGATTCCTTTGCCGGCTTTCGTATTGAAAAGCACCTAATTTTGGAAAAGACTGATTTATAAAAAATTACTACTTTTAATGTGCGAAACTGGGATTGAATTTTCACTTAAGGAATTCGTTTTATGCTGGCAGTATCACATTATCTTTCGCCCTTTGGTTGTATCGAGGTAAAAGGGGATTCTAATGGAGTCCAGTCCGTCAAATTGGTGAGTAAAAAACCTTGCCCAACCGGTCCAATCCATCCGGCTTTAAAGGATTGTATTGTCCAGCTTGACGAGTACTGCAAAGGGAAGCGCGAAAGGTTTGACCTACAACTCAACTGGGGTGGTTCTACGGCTTTCAATCAATCCGTTTGGAAGGCACTGTTAGAGATCCCTTTTGGCAGGACCAGTTCCTATTCGGCAATAGCTGATAAAATAGGTAATCCTACTGCTGTTCGAGCCGTTGGTCTTGCTAACCGCAACAACCCCATTGCTATCATCGTCCCTTGCCATCGGGTGATCGCTAAAAATGGGGACTTACACGGTTATTTTTACGGTTTGGATATGAAACGCCGCCTTTTAGAGCACGAGAATCCAATGAGTTTTGCACGCCAAGGCAGTTTATTCTAACCAGAAAAACTGAACCGCTTTTTTGAACCTTGCCCAAAGCCCCTTGTTACACAACCTCTTACTGACTTGACTATCGAATTATGACTTTCGACACCAGCCTAAGCTGTGCCCAAATACTGGATCAGCAAGACCCTTTACGTTCTTTCCAAGAAGAATTTCTTTTTCCTCAACACAATGGAAAAAAGACGATCTACTTTTGTGGGAATTCCCTGGGTTTGCAAGCAAAAGGGGTAAAAACAGCTATTGATCAGGTATTGGAAGAATGGGAAACACAAGGCGTTGAAAGCTGGTTTAGAGGCGAGAATCCTTGGATGCGTGTCCATGAAAGGATGCAGAAGCCTTTAGCGGAGGTTGTGGGAGCCTTGCCTGAGGAAGTGATCGTGATGAATACCTTAACGGTAAATATTCATCTATTGCTGGGAAGTTTCTATCGCCCTACTCCTTCCCGATACAAAGTCATTATGGAAGCCGGAGCCTTCCCTTCGGATCAATACGCCATAGCCTCTCAGATTGAGAAGTTAGGCTTTTCTTCTGAGGAATCAATTATTGAAGTTCAGCCCCGTGCAGGAGAAGAATTATTGCATACCGAGGATATTCTCACGGCTATCCAAAAAGCGGGAGACACCTTGGCGCTGGTCATGCTGGGAGGCATAAATTATTATACTGGCCAATATTATGATCTGGGTGCCATCACACAGGCGGCACACGAAGTTGGCGCATTCGCGGGCTTTGACCTTGCCCATGCTGCAGGTAATGTACCAATGTCTCTGCATGATTGGAAGGTAGATTTTGCCGTATGGTGTAGTTATAAATACCTCAATGGTGGACCAGGCGGTCCAAGTGGCGTTTTCTTACACAATCGTCACGGTAACGATCCAGCCTTCCCTCGTTTATCAGGTTGGTGGGGATATCAGGAAAGCGGTCGGTTTCTTATGCGAAAAGACTTCGTCCCCAGTTCCGGAGCAGCGGGCCTACAAATCAGTACTCCTCAAATTCTAGCCTTTGCGCCCCATTGGGTGAGTCTGGATGTGGTGCAGCGAGCAGGTATAGATCGCATATTTGCGAAAAGCCGGCAATTGACAGCCTACCTGGAATATCTACTCCTACAACTCAATCAACAGGGAGCTGCCCTTCATATTATCACACCTAAACTACAAACGGAAAGAGGCAGTCAACTATCTATTTACTTTGAGAGGGATGGCAAAGCTTTATTCGATTACATTAGCGAAAAGGGTGTGATCTGCGATTGGCGAGAGGATAATCTATCACTAAGTGGTGGTGGTGTGATCCGGGTAGCTCCAGTTCCTTTGTATAATAGCTATCAGGAGGTTTATGCGTTTGTTGATTTGCTCCGACAATATCTCCAGATAGAAAGCCTTGCCTAGCAGTTAAGTAGGTGGATCCAAAGCCGCTTGTCACTTACAAAATCCCATTCAGCCCATTGTCCAGCGGTCGATTTGAAAATGACTTAGTTTTGAAACAATCAAAATTAAGATCATGGAGAATCACCCCACTAAGCTGGCATGGTCATGGATCGCATGGGTTCTAGCCGCTAAAATCATTTTACACTTTTGTACTAATGGCAACTATAGCTACCATCGAGACGAACTCCTCTACCTCGCCCTTGGCAATCATCCCGATTTCGGCCATTGGTCAAATGGTCCTCTAATCGGTTGGATGAGTTGGTTTATTCAACATGTACTGGGTGATTCGCCTTTCATGATCCGCTTGATACCTACCTTACTGGGATGTGGCTTAATAATTTTGGCCACAGCCATGGCTCGTGATATGGGTGGTGGAAAGTGGGGACAACTCCTGGCTGCCTTGAGTATCTTAGTCTCGCCTATGTATTTGCGAGCCAGTACTATGTTTCAACCCGTAATCTTTGATGTATTCCTATGGACCTCCTTCACTTATTTATTAGTCCGGTATTTGCACACAGAAGAACAAAAATACATCATTGGCTTTGGCATCGCTTTTGGCTTTAGTCTATTGAATAAATACACTCCTGTCTTCTACCTGATGGCTTTAGTACTAGCACTGTTAGCCACGCCCCATCGAGCACTCTTATGGAAAAAAGAAACAGGTATGGCTGCACTAGTTGCTTTGCTCATTTTTCTCCCTAATTTGCTTTGGCAGAAGGCTTATAATTTCCCTGTCATTCAGCATATGGAAGATCTGAGTAGCTCTCAACTCGCCAATATCAAACCTATCAACTTCTTGTTGGACCAGCTCCTACTCAACATGCCCTCTATGCTGCTTTTATTTGGAGGCCTAGTTTTTTTGTTTAGCACAAAAGGGCGCAATTTTCGGCTGCTCGGATGGCTATACTTAGCTGTAATTATGTTATTTCTTGTATTTAAAGGCAAAAGCTATTATTCCGCGGGAATATATCCAGTACTATTAGCCGGAGGCGCAGTAGCATGGGAACAGTGGATCAAACCTCAATGGGGGAAAGCGGGCCTGGGAGTATTGATGATTTTGTCTATCATCCCTTTCCTCCCACTTGGTGTATATATCCTTCCTTTAGAAAAAATGGTAGGATATTCCACTTGGCTCAAAACTGAGGTAAAGCTAGATGGTCCTCTTCGGTGGGAAGACGGAGTAGTCCATGATCTACCGCAAGACTATGCCGACATGTGTGGATGGGAAGAACTGGCTCAAATTGCCCAGATGGCTTATGAAAACGCAGCGTCCCCTGAATCCACCTTGCTATATGCTGAAAATTATGGCCAAGCCGGCGCAGTAAACTTACGGGGCAAAGAGAATGGATTACCACATTGTAATAGCTTTTCCGATAACTTTCGATTATGGATTGATCCCGAATTCCAACCTACCGCTTTAATCTATATCAATGATGAATTGGGAAAAGATGTAGAAGCGCTTTTTGACAATATCCAAGTGATCGGCCGAATTACGACCTCTTACGCAAGAGAAAAAGGCACTACCGTTTTTCTTTGTGAAAACGCGAAAGCTGATGTCTCTCAATTTTGGCATGAACGAGTAGAAATGGTAGAAGCAAGTTGGAAAAGATAAGCTCTCCATATAGTTATTCAAAACACTTCCCCAAATCTTGAGAGCAAGTGTTTTGAATAGATCACCTCTCCCTAACCCCTTATGCTTTACTTCGACTTTCAAACACATCGCTCTCATATATTTCACACTGGCTAAATAAATTTTTAGATTAACCTAAAAAACCATAACTTTGTAGATAGAAATAATCTTGATACACTTTCTGTCTATGGATTCGTCTATTTCACAAACTGAGGAAAACTATCTCAAAGCAATATACAAGATACAAGAGCGTGCCGATAAGCCTGCCAGTACCAATGCTATTGCTGGAGCGATGAGCACTAGTGCTGCCTCTGTAACAGATATGATCAAAAGGCTTTCCGAAAAGGACTTGGTCAATTATGAGCGCTATCGAGGAGTGACCATGACTGATACGGGGCAACGTATTGCTACCTCGTTAATCCGAAAGCACCGACTCTGGGAGGTTTTTTTGGTTGAAAAGTTAGACTTCTCCTGGGATGAGGTTCATGATATTGCAGAGCAATTAGAGCATATTCAGTCAGAAGAGTTGATCGAACGACTAGATGAGTACCTCGAATTTCCTCGATTCGATCCACATGGTGACCCGATCCCAGATGCTGATGGCGTTTTCACCTTCCGAAAACAAATTCTATTGGGAGAAATGACAGAAAATGAAGAAGGAGTAATCGTCGGTGTCCAAGATCACACTAGTGATTTTTTGCAGTACCTGGATCGTATGCAACTCACGCTTGGAACAGAAATAAGATTACTTGAACGATATGCTTATGACGATTCCGTCAAGATCTTGCTTAGCAATGAAAAAGAGATTGTCATTTCTAAGAAAGTAAGCCAACACTTGTTCATTCAAAAAAACCTACTCTAGTCCGTTTTACCAAGCTTGCGACAAAATGACAAGTTGGGAAATCCAAACACAATGCTATGAGACCAGATACCATCATCAGATCAATAGGGCGTTCTTTACTGCTAATAGCACTTATCGGCCAATTTTCTTTGATTCAAGCGCAAGATAAACCCCTAGTCGTATCCACTGCGTCTATTTTTGCCGACATGGCAGAAGTTATAGGAGGGAACCTCATTGATGTGCAATCTATTGTACCGATTGGAGGCGATCCTCATATCTATGAACCCACTCCAGCTAATGCACAATTGGTGAACAAAGCCGATTTAATTTTAATGAATGGGCTTACCTTCGAAGGCTGGCTTAATGAGTTGATAGAGAATTCAGGCACGAAAGCAAGCGTAAAACTCGTCACCGAAGGTATTAGCCCCATTACCAGTGAAAAATATAAGAACTCAAGCGACCCACATGCCTGGATGAACGCCAAAAATGGGCTTATCTACATTGAAAATATCAAAAAGGCTTTGATCGCATTGGACCCTGAACATGAAGAAGAGTACACCTTCAATTATGGCCTCTACAAACAGCAAATCGAAGAATTAGATCAAGGAATTCAGGAACAGATCAATACGATCCCCGAAACCCAGCGCATTTTGATCACATCGCATGATGCCTTCCGGTACTACGGGCAGCGGTATGGCATCAAAGTAGAAGCCGTACTAGGTACCTCCACTGACGCAGAAGTACAAACCTCAGACATGGTTCGCCTCAATAAGGTCATTAAAGCCTCCAAAGTGCCCGCTGTATTTATTGAAACCACTGTGAATCCAAAGTTATTGCAACAGTTAGCCACTGATAATGACATTGAGATTGGAGGGCTTTTGTATTCTGATTCCATCGGAGATAAGGACAGCCCCGCTCCCACTTACCTTGAAATGCTGCGATACAATACCAAGACTATTGTCGATGCCCTAAGTAGAGAAATAGACATCTCTGCTACTAAAGAAGCACCATCAACAGGGAGCAATTTTATTTTGTTTGGCATACTAGGGGGGTTGCTGATCGGAGGATTCTTTTTGCTTTATCGTCGTCTCAATCAAGTCTAAATTATTATGTCATCAAAAGCTATAACCGTAAAAGGACTATCTGTATCCTATGAACGAAAAGTTGTACTGAGTAATATCTATTTGGATATTGAACAAGGTTTTTTGTATGGAATCATCGGTCCAAATGGAGCAGGAAAATCTACGCTATTCAAAGCTTTATTAGGCTTGATCAAGCCCAATGCAGGTGAAATCTTAATTGAGGGAACAGCTATCCAAAGTAAACGCCGAAAGGTGGTCTATGTCCCACAAAAAAGCGACGTGGATTGGAGTTTTCCAGCTACCGTTCTAGACGTTGTCCTCATGGGACGCTATCCGCATAAGAAGCTATTTCAGCGACTAGACCCAAAGGATCATGAAATGGCATTGGAAGCACTGCGGGAAATGGGCATAGAAAATCTCGCTAAAAGACAGATCGGTGAGCTGTCTGGTGGGCAGCAGCAACGTGTTTTCCTCGCCAGAGCCATCTGCCAACAAGCTGATATTTTCCTCTTAGATGAACCCTTTGTTGGGGTAGACATGACCACCGAAGAAAAGATCATTCACCTGTTGAAGAAATTGACATCCGAAGGAAAAACCTTACTAGTAGTACATCATGATCTCTCTTCTGTCAGGGAGTACTTTGATAAGATTATTCTCCTTAACCAGCGGCTAATCGCCTACGGAGATACCGATCAGACTTTTACAGAAGAAAATGTCGCTCAAACCTATGGCGGGCAGCTACCCATACTCCACCAAACGGGTATGATTTCTTAGATCGATTTACCCGTAATCGAAGTAATTACAATCAGCGTTGCCTAGAAATGAGGCATAAATAAACTGCACAAGTAGGTGAAATATTTTTTCGGCAGGCAAGGCTTCAAAAGCTGAGCTTAGCCTAACTAAATAGCTTGTCACGGTTTCCATCAGGAAGGCTTATGAGAACGCTGTATGATGAAAAACGATAAGCTGTAGTGGTATTTTTTATTTGTGCCTCATTGCTTAGCTTTGCGACGTGAAGCGCGAATTCCTCATCAATATTCTGCTACTAATTCTGATCAACCTGTTGATCAAACCCTTCTACCTGTTCGGCATTGACCGGACGATCCAAAATACAGTTGGTGAAACTGACTATGGCCTGTATTATGCGCTTTTCAACTTTGCTTTTGTCTTCCAGATTATCAATGACCTTGGTTTACAGAACTATAACAATCGCAATATTGCGCAACACCGTTTCCTACTAAGTAAGTACTTCCCTCATTTTTTATGGTTAAAGTTAGGGCTGGGCTTGATCTACCTGGTCTTCCTAATGGCAGGAGCCTTGCTGTTCGGTTATGGTGTAAACCTCTTTCATCTGCTGCTTTTCATAGGCATCAATTGGATGCTCAACGCTATGATTCTATTCTTGCGTTCTAATATTTCAGGCTTAGGATTCTATCGAACGGACAGTTTATTATCCGTTTTGGATCGTCTGCTTCTCATTGGTGTCTGTGGGTATTTATTATGGTATGCTCCATCAAAGGCCAATTTCCAAATCGAATGGTTTGTTTACGCTCAAACCTGCACCTTGACTTTCACTTTAGTTGTTGCTTTTTCTATTGTAGCTCGCCAATTAAAGCAGTGGTCTTTCCGTTTTTCCTGGCCGCTTTGCTTACTATTACTAAAAAAAAGCTACCCTTATGCCTTAGTCATTTTTTTGATGCTACTATATACTCGCGTAGATGCATTCATGATTGAACGCCTACGATCTGATGGCGCTTACCATGCTGGCTTATATGCAACCGCCTACCGACTATTGGATGCCAGTAATATTCTGGGCCTCCTATTTGCAACCCTACTTCTTCCTATGTTTGCGCGGATGCTCAAACTTGGACAAGATGTTTCAGTATTGCTCAAGATGAGCTTTAAGCTAATTTGGGCTGGCGCTTTCTCCATAGTTATAGCCTGTCTATTATTCCGCGAAGCGATTATGGTAGCCCTTTATGATAGTGGTGATGCATATACTGCAGATATCTTAGCTTGGCTGATGTTGAGTTTTCTATCCATCTGTGGCTGCTATATTTACGGTACATTGCTTACGGCTAATGGCAATCTTCGGCGGATGAACCAGGTCTTTGTGTTTGGTGTAGTACTCAATATTGGACTCAATCTTTGGCTCATTCCCAAGTGGGGGGCCTTGGGAGCAGCTATTGCCACTTGCTTTACCCAAGCTGGAGTATGGCTGAGTCAGGTTTTATTGGTCAAACAGATTCTACACATCCCCTTAAAAATTTCAATGCTCCTCCAAATATTGGGGTTCTGTGTTGCAGTCGTATTTCTAAACCTCTTCTTGAAAGAACAACTGCCCTACAACTGGTTTGTTAAATTTTTGCTTTGCATATTATCTAGCCTCGGCCTAGCGTTTCTTTTTAAGCTAATTAATCCAATTAGCACCATTCAAATGCTAGGTAAATATAAAGCTGAAGATTAATGTCTCAGCATCCGGTAAAGCTACAGCGAAGCTATCTCAAAACTGTTTTTGAGATAGCTTCCAAATTTGCTTACTTTTGCCGGACATATCACCCCGCCCAAAGACTAGCCTTTTGATTTTTCATTCAAAAAAATCCTTCTCTGACAATTTTGCAGTCAGTGTTTTAGGTGAATGAATAGCGACCTAGGGGCGCCAGATTTCCACCTAACAGATTGGCTCAAGAACCCAAAAAGTACATTTTCATGGTCTCTTAAGTCAAAAGGTTGAGGCTATGATTTTGGATTTTTAGACATACGAAACCAAGACTTAGATGGATCATAAAGATAACTTACTAGGCATCCTGAAAACCTTGTACAAATGGAAGAAGGCTATCATCTTTACCTGTTTACTAGCAGGTATTGGCAGCTCCATCATCGTCCTACTGCTACCGGTATACTTCAAAGCCAGTACTACTTTCATTGTAGCAAGTCCAGACCAAGCCAAACCCGAAATACTCTTTAGCCAAGGCAATCTCGAACCTGAACTTTTTGGTAATACCAATGATATTGATCGAGTATTGACTATAGCCGAATCTAATGAGCTGATCGACTTCTTAATTGACTCTTTTCAGTTGTACCAACACTACGAAATTGACCCGGATGGGGCAAAAGCAGCTTACTATGTAAAGCAAGTCTTTTTCGATATGTACGATATCAAAAAGACCAAACGCGATGCCTTGCGGCTAGAAATGGAAGATCAGGATCCCGAGCGTGCCGCAGGTATGGCTAGATCAGCTAGGGAAAAGATTGGTGAGATTACTCAACGGATATTAAAGCAGAGTCAAAAGAAGACGATTGATGCTTTTGAACATGATATAAAAGCCAAGGAAAAGTATTTGAAAGTAATCGGTGATTCACTAGCTGCCTTGCGAGACACCTTCGGCATTTACAATCAAGATGCACAAACCGAAGAGATCACCGCTCAATTGGGCAAAGCAGAATCCGACCTCACTTTTAATCGAGCAAAACTGGATTTGCTGCAGACGAAGGGCGGGGCAAAAAGAGATACCATTAGAAATGTGCAGGCAAGAGTAGCAGGCTTGGAAGAGGAGGTCAAATATCTTAAAACGAAACTTCGACGATTCAATGCGGGAATGGTCCCTGTATCGATCGTAGAACGACAATACTTTGAAGCCAATGTGAGTTTGGGGGCAGTCCAAGAAAAACTGAAGCAATATGAAACGGCTTATCAGTCGCCGATCTCCACCCTCTTAATTATCGAGGATGCAGATGTACCTATTATCAAATCTCGACCGAAACGAACCGTCACGGTATTAGCCAGTACTATGATCGCCTTCATTTTCAGTGTCATTGGCGTGCTTCTTTTCGATGCTTATAAAGAAATCAATTGGCGTGAGATCTTTACTGAGCAGTAAATTAACTGACATAAATTGGGATCTATCAAAACCAGCCGGTCAATTTTCCTGGTTTGCCATTCTATGCCTGACTAGTCTATTCCTAGGTCTCTTTAGTGGGGAGTTGATTTTGGTAGGGATACCCGCCTTCATTTTGCTGGTATTCTTGACTTTAGTCGACTTTCGTAAGGTATTTTATCTATTGCTAATTTGTATTCCTTTATCCAGTGAAGTGCATTTACCCAATGGATTTGGGACCGACCTACCAACCGAGCCATTAATGGTAGGAATCATGTTGGTCTATTTCTTATATTTATTACGACATGGCAGAACATTGGGCGCTGGTTTTTTCAGACACCCTTTGACATTGTTGTTACTGCTTCACCTAGGATGGATTGCTTGCACTACCCTGACTTCAGCCTCTTTCTTTATCTCTTTCAAATACCTCCTGGCCAAAACCTGGTATATCATCACCTTCTACTTCATGGCCGGCTTACTGTTGAAAACAGAAGAAGATTTCAAACGACTCTTTTGGCTAGTACTCCTGCCACTTCTATTCACGGTAGTCATTATTGTTGGTCGGCATGCCACATTCGGTTTCTCCTTTGCTGATGTCAATAAAATCCTAACGCCCTTTCAGCGTAATCACGTCAATTATGCCGCTACCCTATCGCTATTTTTCCCTTTCGTAGTTTTTGCGCTTTTCTGGCATAAGGCCTTTAGCCGTAGATGGTGGTTCTTAGCTGGAGCAGCCACCTTTCTACTCTTCGCCATTTATACCACTTATACGCGGGCTGCCTTTGTGGCGCTTTTCATGGCAGCTGGAGCCTACTTCATTATTCACTTACGATTGGTCAGGTATGTCTTATTTGCTGGCTTGATTGCCGCCGTCATTGGCATCTCCTATCTCGCCTTCAATAATCGATACCTCGAACTCGCCCCCAATTTCGACACCACTGTCACACATTATCAGTTTGACAACCTGATCGAAGCTACTTACAAGATGGAAGACATTTCCACGATGGAGCGAGTGTATCGTTGGGTAGCTGGTTTTCAAATGAGCAATGAAAAGCCTTGGCTAGGCTATGGCCCCGGAAACTTCACCACATTTTATCGCTCCTATACCATTACCAGTTTCCAGACATATGTGAGCAATAATCCAGACAATTCTGGTGTGCACAGTTACTTTCTAATGACCTTGATTGAGCAAGGGATTATCGGCTTATTGCTATTCGTGCTGCTGACGTTTGCCTTCTTGCTTTATGGTGAAAAAATCTACCATGAAACCCAAAGTCCGTTGCGTAAGTGGATTATCATGACACTCCTGCTCTGTATGGTAATTATCGACGCCTTTCTGTTGATTAATGATCTAGTAGAAACCGATAAGGTGGGCTCTTTCTATTTCATGTGCATGGCTATTTTAGTCAACATGGATCTCCTCAATCAAAAAGAAAAGCCAAGACCTGTCAAATAATCAATCTAATTTGGTTCTCTGACAATTTTTGTATTTCGGAGTCACCCTTTTAGTTAAAAGCCTTGCTTCCGCTGGTCGCAATTCTTCCAGCTAAAACGCTAACCACAAAAATTGTCGGAGAACGTCTGATTTTTTCGCGGAAGAACTGTAACCAATTCCAGTATTTCCATTCTATAATCAAACGCGAACACTCAAATTCTCAAATAAGTTTGCTTTCGAAAGAGTGGCCGGGATCGGCCCTGGAACTCTATTTTTATTAGTTAAAACTGAAGACTGGATATTGAATAGTTTGTCGTGTAGCTAAGCTCATACGCAGGAGAGGTATGTCCAATTTGGCCCCTGCCCATTATTCACTAACACCTATACATTCAACATTATTCATTAAACACTAAAAACGCCTTCTCATGCAACAAGTACAGCAATATTATTGGGTTATTATTATTGCCTTTAGCGTAGGATTCCTTCTAAAAACTCGATTGAATAAACAGCAGCAGCTTAAATCTGCACCGGAATATTTTCGGGTGCCATCGTATATATCATTGGACACCAAAGAACATGGTATCTTTCATACTCAAAAAGGGTTAAGAGACTTTCGTCCCTCTTTTCTCGGCAAGTATTCCTTTGGAGATTCTTTAGTGTGGACTTCTAATATAGATCAGGAATATGAAAATGATTACCTCTACCCTCATCGAGATTCCGTGGATTTGATCCCAGCTGATGGGCTACAACTCATACCTAGACCTGACATTCAATTTCCAGATCCTTATGCAAAAAAAAGGGATAGGAAGTACTTTCCTGTCTTTATTCCAAATGAAACCAGGAATACCAAACTACTATTTGGGAAGGGCTTTCGTGTGTATGCCATTATGGAAGCCCAAGACTCTAGCGGCAACTGGCGTCCTATCCACTACGATTCTGGGGATTTTTGCGGTATGGGCAAATGGGAATTAAGAATACACCCCAAAGAATATGGTGTAATGCTATTGCCAAGTTATAAAGGTAACTATGCTACTGAGCTTCGAATTCGTATGCGAAATGGAGAAAACATAATTATTTCCAAGCCTTTCAGCGGGACAATTAGTTATAAACAATTCTATTTGGATAAAAAGAGTCGAACAAAAGAGCGTGCGTCCAAAAATCCTACGGGATTTTCATTTTGGCAGTGTTTTGGTTCCTATCCAATCGAATTCTAGTTGCCTGTGCCCGATCCATCATCGAATAGAAATCTCCGGTAATAATTCACCCTCTTCAAAGTCACAAGTATGTATCAAGCCCAGAAATACTATTGGATTATAGTTTTGGCCTTCCTTTTCGGATTCTACATAAGAGCTAAACCCTCTGAATCACAAAGTCATCCACTAGATTCCAAAACTATATTCACACCTGCCAAACTGAAGCTAGGCATGGACTCTAGTCACTTACAAGCCTTACTTGCTTATTCTGAAAGAAGAGCTCCTATCCTATTTGGGAAATCTAGTTTTAGCGATTGCATTGAGGTAAAAGCCAACTGGTACCGGAATTACATTAAATCACATCATTATAGTCACTTGGATTCAATTTATAAGTACAACACAGGTGGGTTGCAAATTATTCCGGGTACGCAAGCAAATTTATCCCCGGAGTTCCTGGCTCCTGCTGGAGATCTACAGCTACGCCCTTTATACATTGTGAATGAGACTTCCCAAGCAAAAGTTTTAATGAGATATGCCGGTGTTCTACATATATCGATCGAGGCTAAGAATCATGCAGGGCAATGGGAGCAAATTTCAGGGCAAAGGAATCTAGGAGACTATGCTGCTGATTGGCAACTAAAGATACACCCTGGAGAATTTGCCTACTCCTTATTTACTATACCAACAGGAAATTTCTCTACCCAAGTCCGAGTCAAATTAAAAAATGGGGACAACAGTATTGTATCTAAGCCTTTTAAGGCTAATATCTACTATGGAGCATTTCAAACCTTTGAGAATAATTGGTAGCTGATGCATAATACCCTAAGCGTAAGAGAAACACGTCTATCATATGTATTTTCTTAGCCATAAATCCCTATATTACAATGCTCTCAAAAAAACGCGCTCATGAAAAATGCACAATTGTACTATTGGGCTATTGTAATAGCCTTTAGTCTGGGTTGGTTTATCCATCGGCAATATTATGTTCCTTCAAAATCACCCCATTCCATTCAACATCCATTCAAGATTCCCAAGGTTTCTCAGCACCGCTGGCGGCAACCGTTAAAGGTGTCTGATATTGATTACATCAGTAATAGTGATACTGATCGTTACTTAGGGAAATTCGCCTTTTCGGATTCCATTTTCATACCCGATGACCGACTCCTTTGGTCTGAAGAGGAATTCATTCGTATCGATCAGCTTCCCTATGGCGAATCTCATGGGGCAGGATTACAGGTCAGAATAGATTCACAACTCATTGTGACGGGTCGACGCAATGACAAGGCCAGAGCTTATCACCCTGCCTTCATCTTCAATGAAACACAAACCACCAAATACCTAGTCGGAATGAATTGGCAACCTTGGCATATTCTAGAAGCCAAGGACCTGGAAGGCCATTGGCGCCCCATTCAAATATCCGTTCCATCGGATTGCGCTACTCATATGGGATATCTAAAACTTGAACCACAGGAATTCTGTATGCTCAGCTTGCCTGTTTTTGCGGGGGACTTTGCCACAGAATTGCGCCTTCGCATACGCAATGGCAAGGAAGTTTTGCTATCCAACTCCTTCAAAGGGAAGATCAATCGAACACAATTCAAGTTCTCACCGACTGATCCTTATAAATGGCATATACAGCAATACCCGAAGAAAAGTGCAAACCGATTCTTCCTGGGTAGTACTCCTTTGGAGTTAGATGGGGGGTAAGTAGAAGGCAATAGTCTAATCTCTAAAAAAATCGGGCTTTGTAAGCCAAAATCATTACCCCCTTTATTAAAATGTACACTCATGAAAAGTGCGTTGCTGTACTATTGTGCCATTATATTGGCCTTCTATTTTGGTATATACACCTACAAATATTATTTGCATCCTTCTCCAACCCCTGAATCCAATAATAACTACTTCAAGGTACCTAGGATAGGGCAAAACTTATTTGGCCCCTCATTAAGTCTATATGAGCGAGATCATTTATTTGGAAGCACTAATCATATGATGGGAAAGTTTGCTTTTACCGACTACATTTATCTTGACCAAGATCGATCTAAGCGCTATGGAGATGATTTTTTCATACCCCCTCATTACTGGTGGGACTCCGAAGATAACCTCTATCCTTCCGATGGCCTACAACTGAAGCTAGGTCATCGTCCTCAGATAAGGGGATTCTACGATGGTGAGGATAAAGCCCATTTCCCCTTATATATCATCAATGAAACCAATTCTACAAAATATCTTTTCGGAGCACCAAGTCATGTATCAACCTTGATAGAGGCTAAAGACAAAGAAGGAGTATGGCGTCCCATTGAGTATAGGAATATCATAGGTTGTTTAACAGGTACGGGTTTGCTCAAAATTCATCCGAAGGAATTTTGTGTATTAGCTATCCCTTCCTTTAAAGGAGGCTTCAAAACTAAAATACGGGTAAAACTGAAAAATCAACATTCCATCCTTATTTCTAATACTGTCCAAGGCTATATTAATGAAGCCCAATTTAAGTTCAAATCAGGCAATCGGCTAAAGAAATACCTCGAAGACGAACCGTGGTGTAAAATACCTTACTGGTTCTTTGGTTCAGTTCCGCTGGAATTTGCACCCCCAACAAAGAATTAACAGTTGATGATCTAAGCAAGATTCAAGGATTTGAGTTAATCCCACCTCCCGAAAAAGGAGACTAGTATTAGTTTATTGTCTCGGATGACCTGCGCCCAGTGCCATTGGAAATCCCTTCCGTACTCTTCAACCCCCTACTATCATGAGATTATATGCTCTTCTTATATGTCTTCTAAGTCTTGGCGCTTGTAAACGATACTCACGCGTGCTATTGCTTTCAGTCGCTCTACTCATGGCTGGCCTTAGTGGCTTTTTAACACCCATCCCATTTGAATCCGTGCTAAATCAAAAGCGGCACATCCCTGCTCCAAATCAATTTCAAATACCTACTGTTTTTCAGCCCGATGCTCCGTTGCCTTTGGCCTTACAGGAAAAACAAGCCATGCAAGCCATATATCCTCAATTTTTGGGCAGCTTCCCTTTTGCTAAAACATTGCCTATCCAAACGGACTTGCCTTGGCCTAGCGACGAGGAATATCTGCTTCATAGCCAAGATTCATTAGATTATTACCCTGGAGCAGGTCTTCAATTGGTCCCCGACCCCACCATACACCTCGCTCTAGCAGACAAGAACCGGATGGATAATTCCGCCTTCTTCCCAGTTTTTTTAGTCAATGAAAATAACACTATCCATGCTTTACAAGGCAAGGACAGTCGTGTTTTTGCCATCCAGGAAGCCTTAGATTCTAGTGGTACCTGGAGGCCCATCGAAATGCAAGCCTGGGGCTTTTGCGCCAATGGATTCTGGGTTCGCAAGATTAAGCCAAAGCACTTTGCTGTCTTTTTACTCCCAAAATATACTGGTGATTTCACGACTCAATTGAGAGTTCGCTTGAGAAATGGTGCCCAAACATTGATATCTCAACCTTACCCAGGAAGTATCTCCTATCAACAATTTTATTTACCAGAAGATGAGATATTTGCCTTTAATGGGTACCAGCGGCGACCCGAAAGCATTATTTCAGATTGTCTCGGTTCTATCCCCTTAGAATTAGCCTCAAAATTCACTCGGTGAAGAGGCCAAGCAGTCTTAGGCGTAAAAGCAGTCAATAACCTACTACACAAACCACCCCGGACAGTTGTTATCTGTTTTCCACCAACAACTGAGCCTCTGATTTCTCACAATTATTTGTTTCTTGCAAAAAATAGCAAGCCAAGATGAAATACCCTTTGCTATTAAGCCTCATTTGGATACTCCTGGTAATACTAGTCAATCCCCTCGGAGATTTTCCACTCAACGACGATTGGCAATACGCCTATCCGGTAAAACAATTGCTCGAGAAAGGGCAATTTGAGATGAAGGGCCAGTTTGCGCCTAATATCTTGCTGCAAGTGGTGTGGGGTTATTTGAGTTGTCGAGTGTTTGGGAGTTTTGATTTCACCTATCTACGCTTTGGGGTATTGCTGCTGGGGCTAGGGTGTGGTCTATTGCTATGGCAATGGCTACAGGAAGAAGGCATTAGCAAACAAAAAAGTTTCGGCATTAGTTTGGGCCTGCTATGCTCACCGCTTTTCTTCAGCCTGAGTTTCACCTTCATGACCGATGTGCCCTTCTTATTTCTGTGCCTGCTGTGCCTAAGGTATTTTTCGAGTTATGTACAGAAAGGACAGCTTTGGGCTCTTTGGATCGCTATTGGGGGAGCTGTAGCAGCTTATACCATCCGGCAACCCGGCATCTTATTTCTATTGGGTTTTGCTGTATATGTACTACTGGACAAAAGTCGAAATCAAAACAAATGGCTCCTATCCAGTTTCATTCTAGCTATCGGATTTTTAGCGTATGCAGGAATGGAAAAAGGGCTCAAACCGTTCCTAGCCATCACAGATAACTATGTTCCCGTTGCTAACATCTATTTTTCGGAAGTCTTCTCTCAGCCACTAGTCGTTCTGAACACTTGGGCGGCTCGATTCTTGAAAACCTTCATCTATATCGGAATCTTTACACTTCCTTTTGCTCCTTTCTTACTCACCAAGTATCGGAAGGCAGGCGTGTTGAAAAGCCGTACCTCTCTAGTCATTGTAATCGTCAATCTAGTTCTATTTGGCTTAACCTTGTTGGCCGGCAAGACTTTCCCCTTCGGTGGGAATGTTTGGTTCAATTGGGGACTTGGACCAGAACTCTTGAAGGATGTATATACTTTAGGATTAGAAAACACCCCTCGTATACATAGGTGGTGGTTATATACGCTCCAACTTCTGGGCCAATGGCAAATCAGCTGCATATTGCTACTCCTTTGGCGTACCTGGCCGGAACGAAGACCTAGTCAACAACATTTCGTTATCTGGTTGATCTTGATGAATGGTCTCTACTTGGGTGTCATTTCAATTTTCAGTTATTTTGACCGCTTTACCCTCCTTTGTTTGGTCTCTTGTCTATACATAATATCACCATGGATGAGTCTTCCAAAACTCAAGCTATCACCACTAGTCCTATTTCCTTTTTTTATCTTGCTCTATTTTAGCACGCTAGCCACCAAAGACTACCTCAATTGGAACCGCGCCAGAGCAGCAGCCTACCACTGGCTAGATCAACAAGGAGTAGGCATTGAGCAAATGGACGCTGGGTATGAATACAATGGTTGGCACAATTATCATCGCAACCCTATACAGGCAGAGGGACGTTCTTTTTGGTGGGTAAATGCTGATGATTATCTCATTAGCTTTGGCCCCGTCCAAGGCTACCGATCTATCCAGTCTTTCCCATACTATCGTTACCTCTGGTGGAAAAAAGATCAAATTCTGTTACTGCACAAGGAAAAGTAAAAGGCACTCTTAGTTCTTCTTCTCCAGCATTTTTGGTTCTTAGATAAACCTCGTGTTTCGAGGCACTTATAAAATAAAATTCAAGGCTTCACTGACATTAATCGTCAGCAACGCAAATTCATCTCATTTTGTGGTTGTTCACGAGACTTATCTAAGAAGCTATTTGAATTTGGCTTCTGAAAATTGTTATAGGTCAATTTTATGGCCATTGAGGCACCAAAAACGGAGTTTGGCCTTAGCCAAATAGCTTGTCCCGATTCATCGGGAAGGATTTTGGGAACGAAAAGGGCCGGAAAATGGATCATAACAAAATCTGAGTGTTAAATTCAAATAGCTTCTAAGCAGGGCATTTTTTCTAGGTCATTCGTGACTGGAAGGTCAGGCAGATTGCTAGATGAAAGTCATGTATCTAAGGAGAGATCAGCTTATCTTTAAGACCTTGCTGCAAAAGCACAATAATTGTTGGAGAACCCTTACTTTTAGGCCATGACAAAGGGACAGGCGCAACGAGAGAAATTGGTTCTGATCATCAGCATCTTCATAGCCGGCTTGTGTTCAATCGTATATGAATTGCTGATCAGTACCACTTCCAGTTATTTTCTAGGGGATAGTATCCGTCAATTTTCCATTACCATTGGCGTGTATATGGCTGCTATGGGACTAGGCTCTTTCATTTCCCGATTGACAAAGGGGAATTTAGTACTCCGATTCATTGAAGTAGAGTTGCTTTTGGGATTAATCGGAGGATGCAGCGTTCCCTTATTGTACTTCTCTTTTGCCTATACCAATCCTACCGCCTTTTCTGCTTTGATGATTACCCTCATTAGCCTGATTGGATTGTTGACCGGTTTAGAAATTCCGCTATTGGCCCGAATCTTAAAAGATTACTACCCCATTGAGATCAATTTATCTAACGTTTTATCGCTGGACTATCTCGGGGCCTTAATCGCCACCTTGTTATTCCCTTTTCTCTTGTTACCATTAGTTGGCGTTTTCCATTCTTCTTTGCTTTTTGGATTGGTCAATGTTGGACTCGGGGTCTTCAATCTTTGGTTTTTGAAAGATCAGCTCCCCAAAACCGGAATCCGTCGCTACCACATAGCTACTTTTCTGTGTGTAGGCTTTTTCATTGGTCTTTTCTTTTTATCTGCTTCCATGCTTTCGCATTGGAATGATCGACTCTTTCGCGACCAGATCGTTTACACCGAAACCACCCCATATCAAACCTTGGTATTGACCGAAGGCAAAGGCGATCTTAGACTCTATATTGATAGAGTCATCCAGTTTTCTTCCATTGATGAATATCGCTATCACGAATCCTTGGTGCATTTAGCTATGGAGCGTAGTAGACGTAAGGCCAATGTCCTAATCCTGGGTGGAGGTGAAGGTTTAGCTGCACGTGAGGTGCTGAAGCATCCGGAAGTAGAAAAAGTGACAATTGTAGACATTGATCCCGCCGTTTTTGCGCTAGGTCGAGAACAAAAAAGGATCAAGGCATTGAATGAAGGAAGCCTCGATAATGAAAAAGTAGTCTGTATTCCGGAAGATGCTTTTGTTTTTCTGCAACAATACCCCGAAATTTATGATGTCATCATTGCAGATCTACCTGATCCATCGAATGAAGCCTTAGCTAGGCTGTACAGTCGAGATTTTTTCAAACTGGTCCGAAAAAGATTATCTCCAAGTGGCGTGTTTGTTTCGCAAGCTAGTAGCCCATTTCATACAAGAATGGCTTACTGGTGTATCGCAGCAAATATACAAGCCGCGGGATTTAACTATATTCACCCCTATCATGCCTATGTCCCTTCGTTTGGAGATTGGGGGTTTATTATGGCCAGTTCTTTCCCGCTTGATACGGAAGATTGGCAGTTAGACGTGGAAACCCAATTTCTGGATCCAGCGACGGCACGATCGCTCTTTCAATTGGAGAAAGATCTTCTTCCCAGCGAAAGCGTGGATACAAGCACTTTGGACAAACCTGTATTATTAGATTACTTTTTGGCCGATTGGCGCAGATGGAGTCGAGATAATATTCCTTTGCAATAGTAAATCAAGGCGTTTCAGGATAGGCGTTCTCTTTACATAAATAGGGGACTTATAGCTTGAAACCCTATTCGAAATTTCGCTTAGATATTACTCTCTTTTATTTATCTATCTTTGTCCGATGACATCTACCCGTAGGTCATGAATCTCACAACCAACAGGTATGATATACCCTAAAATTGTTGATGCGAAAGCTAAGGGAGAAAAACGCTTCGTATTACTTATTGACCCAGATAAGACGAGTATAGGGCAGCTAGAACGCACCCTCTACTTGGCCATGGAAGCTGGCGTCGACCTGATACTGGTCGGAAGCAGCTTACTCATGAACAATGATCTGGACCACTACATCCGAAGAATAAAACGCCAAAGCCCTGTACCTGTCGTTTTGTTCCCCGGAAATGCATTTCAATTGAGCAATGAAGCCGATGGCATCTTCCTGCTATCCTTAATCTCTGGCCGCAACCCAGAATTACTCATCGGCCAACACGTAATTGCAGCCCCATTTCTATGGCAGAGCAATCTCGAAGTTATTCCAACCGGTTATATGCTCATCGACGGAGGTGTCCCCACTTCAGTATCCTATATCAGCAATACAACTCCTATCCCTGCTAATAAGAAAGATATTGCCCTTTGCACCGCGATGGCGGGGCAACTCATGGGCTTAAAGTTGATCTATATGGATGCAGGAAGTGGAGCCAAGCACCCCATTTCTAGCCAGATGATCAGCGCCGTTAGTGAAACGGTAGAGGTGCCGCTCATAATTGGAGGCGGTATCAGGACCCCGGAACAAGCACTGCAAACAGTTAAAGCAGGTGCAGATGCCATTGTAGTAGGGAATGCGCTAGAAGAATCTCCAGAACTGCTTCTAGATATGGTAGCTGCCGTTCGAAGTTTAGGTGTAACAAGCTAGTAGGCAAATGGGCTCTTGTACAAAAAAGCCTTATCATTGCGGAACGACTTTGGGTAAACAGGTGTTACCCCTGTATTATCGAGGAAAAAGGAGCGACAAGCATACATGTTAGGTTCTCTGACAATTTTTGTGCTTTTGAGTCATCTAAAAACTAAATCAACGCTCATTATCAATCGCTTATGATCTTCGCTTTAAGTTGACCACAAAAACTGTCAGAGAAGGACATGTTAAAAGGAACTGTAACAAAATCAACAGGGAGTTGGTATCAAGTCAAGACTGACGATGGTAAAACACATCGAAGTCGGATCATTGGCAAATTTAGGCTAGAGGGAAAGAAGATCACCAATCCTGTTGCCGTAGGCGATCGAGTGGAATTGGAATTGGAAGATATAGAGGAAGAGACGGCCTTAATCAAGGCCATTCTCCCAAGAGATAATTACGTGGTGCGACAATCTCCCAGGAAGAAGCACGAAATGCATCTTTTGGCTAGTAATGTTGATCAGGCCATTGTCATCATGACAATCAAGCAACCCAAACTAAAAATTGGTTTTATTGATCGGTTTCTTTTGATGACTGAGCCCTATGAGATTCCCACCATTATCGTTTTCAATAAAGCGGATATTTACGATGAAGAAGATGACCTCCCGATCTTTGGAGGATTACAAGCTATATACAATGAAATCGGATATGAGGTATTGCTTGTATCGGCTATTACTGGCGAAGGAATAGAAGAGTTGAAAGCACTGCTCAAGGATAAAACCACTTTGATCGCTGGTCAATCTGGCGTAGGAAAATCAACCCTTGTCAACAATCTCCAACCCCAACTCGCACTCCGTACCCAAGATCTTTCAGATTACACAGGGAAAGGCCAACACACCACCACTTTTGCCGAAATGTTTGCCTTAGAAGGCGGAGGCAATATTATTGACACGCCGGGCATCAAAACATTAGGCTTCAACTATCTCGAGCCAGTTGACGTAGCACATAACTTCCGGGAATTCTTCGAAGCCTCCTCCGATTGTAAATTTGGTGGTAATTGTCTGCATCGCAACGAACCTGCTTGTGCGGTGAAGGAAGCCATTGAAACCGGCGAGATTAGTGAATTGCGTTATATCAACTATTTAGCGCTATTGGAAGAAATCGAGGAGCAAAATTATTGGGAGCGACACTAAGGACAGTTTTGAATACTAGCCATTTGCAATAAGATACATCCAACTATATAGCCATTACACAAATGTTGTAGAACATTGAACTATGAAAGTAAAAGAAAAAATAGTGATTAGCTTGGCTATTATCTCCTTGCTAATTGTTGCTTGTGGTCAAGAGAGATCACCAGAAACTCAATCGAACAACAAAGAAACGAGCATTGAAACAGAACCTCAATTAAACGAAGATGCGAGTTCTACAGATTCTGAATTGAATCACACTGATTCACCCTCAGAGGCCAACCAAAATTCGGAAATAGAAGACATTGGATGGGAACTTATAGAGAAAGAAATATTTGGAGGAATCAAATTAGGCATGGACTCCGTTTCCATAATTAAAATAATAGGCCAACCCGATTCAGCAACAACAATCACTTATTGGGATGCCGATGGAGGATACCACAACGAGTGGTTCTACCATAAGCTTGGATTAACTATTGGAATGAATAGGATTCCAGACCAGCCCGAAAACAAGTACAAAGGATCTTTATCTGACCGCATGACACTGACCCCTCCATCCAAGCTTCACACGGCTAGAAAAATCCGAATCGGGTCTTCAAGACGAGAGGTTTTGAGTAATTATAAATTGGCAATCACAGATACTGTAGGCTTCAATAACAATCTTGTGGCAGGAACCGTTTATGGGGGGCTCATGTTTCAATTGGAGCAAGACACTGTCGTCAGGATTTTTCTTGGAGCTGCTGCTGAATAGCACGCCTTATAACCAAATTAGCATCCAGCTTAGATATATTTCTCCAAATTCGATTTGTAATTTCTGGATACCTTGATTTGAGTTTGATCTTTCAGAATCACCAGAAGATCAACTTTCCCAAATGTCTGTATCTCACTTACACATTCCATATTGACCAAGGCAGATTTACTAATTCGAAGAAAGCGATGTGCGTCCAATTTCCTTTCCATTTCTTTCAGTGTGACGCGCACCACATGCGTTTTTATCAACGTATGCACTTTAACACAATAATCGTATCCTTCAATCCAAGTGATATCCGCGTAATCAACAAAAACGATTCTACCTCTATTCTTTATCGTAAGCTTGTTCCAACCTGGCACAGACTTGATCAATTGGTCTGCATCCTCCTTCTTTCCCTGATTGGTAATATAAGAGTTGACTAATTTCTCAATTAACTCACTTTGGTTATTGTTGGCTTGCAGGTTTTGGATAGCCAAGTCTAGAACGGATTGGAATCGTTCGTCTGTAAAGGGTTTGAGTAAATAATCTTGGGCATTGATTTCAAAGGCCTTGACCGCATACTGGTCATAGGCCGTCACAAAAACGACATAAGGTATTTTGTAGGTAATACTGTTGAGTACTTCAAAGCCATTGACCTTCGGCATCTGAATATCGAGGAAAACCAAGTCAGGCTGGAGCGCATCGATATCCCTTATGGCATTGATCCCGTTTTCGCATTGCGCAATGATCTCTATGTCTTTTTGTTGACCTAACAATAAGCATAGGCCTTTTCGAGCATTCGGTTCATCATCAACAATTATGGCCCGTATCATGCTTCCTCGGTTTGCAGTTTAGGGATGGAGATTTTGGCGATAACTAGTTCCTCATCTTCACTATTTCGAAGACTAAATTCGTATTCATTGAATAGATTTCCTAAACGATTTTCCACATTTTTTAGTCCAATTCCCTTGTTAGATTCTAAGGACCAATTTTCACTTATGCTCCCCCCTTTATTTGAAATTTCCAGTACTAAATTGTCCTCCACAATGGTCGATTCGATTCGGATGTATGCGCTATCTAAATTTTCAGAAACACCATACTTGAAAGCATTTTCGAGAATAGGTTGCAAAATCAAATTGGGCACTCCCAACGATTCAGTCTTTGGATCAATGCTAATGTCAACAGTCAAACGATCACTGAATCGCTCTTGTTCAATCGCTAGATATTTGCTCACCAATAACAACTCCTCCTTTAACGGTATGATCTGAGCCGTTTTCATATTCAGGCTCAAACGTAACAAATCGCTTAGGGCTGAAATCATGGAGACGGCTTTGTTGCTGTTTTTCGTTCGCACCATCATGGAAATCGTATTCAGCGCATTAAACAGAAAATGAGGATTCAATTGAGCTTGGATAACTTCTAGCTTCGACTTGGATAATTCAAGCGCCAGGCTCGTACTTTTAATATTTTCATCTCGGTATTTCTCGTAGTAGTCTAAAGCTATGATCAAACTCAACCAGAAGAACCCCATTAAGGTCCCCACAAAAATGCCGAACACAAAGAATTTCAAACTACTTGACAACAATTCATAATAGGTTTTCTCATCCCCCATGAAAAATTTATGTCCAATCAAATAAAAAAACTGAGCTAGAAATGCATGTACTGTAGCAACCACAATCACCAACCCAAATAGCTTACCCCATGCCCTTCGATTGGATAAAGGTTGAATCTTTTGATAGCCTTGATAGAGGAAAACTAAAATAACGGCCCAAACCAATTGATCAGTCATTGAACTGACAATACTCCGGCTCCAGTCAATCTCGGTGGATTTTCCGGTAAGTAAGGATGTCCAGGACCTAGCCTGATCCAAAAGAACTTGCAGGATTAAGAAACCTGCAAATACCTTCCAATATTTCCTAAAAAAAGGGCTGGATGATGTCATGCCATAATGGATACTGTTTAAGATATGGTAAGATATAATTTAAAAAAGGAGTAGCGTATCAAATGCCTGGTCTTGTTGGTGAAAGGGCTGGGGAAAAAACCGAGGCAACCACGATTTTGATACACCAGCAAAAAAGAAACTCATTTAAACTTATGGGCTGCTGACAAGGCCAATTCCGATAGCTATCGGAATAAATTTACTGGCAAAGCTCCTTTAAGCCTGTCTGCTGGCCCTAGCCATGGTTTCGCACTTGAAAATAGGGGACGATAAACCGGCCGGCCGGCAGGAATCTAAAGTCCAGTAAGTTAAAGGACTTAAGTCGCAGTCCAGATGAATAACTTTAGACAAGTTCCTGTATAGAACACATTGAGGGTTTATTGTTGAGTCCTAAGATTATCAATAACCTTAGCATCTACCCAATAAATATCCACATTCATATTGTCATTGTCACTGCCGTCATCTATGCGTCTGTTAAAGAGTATGTACTTGCCATCTGAAGTGACGCTCGCAAAAGCTTCCCATTTATCGGAGTTGACCTTGTCGCCCATATTGATGGCAGGCCCCCAGGAGCCATCCTCTTGACGGAAACTAATGTAGAGATCAGACCCCCCATAGCCTTCTTTTCTTTCGCTATCCCAAATCAAGTAACTTTCATCAGGGGCTATAAAGGGATGAGCTGTCCACTTTCCTGTGTTCACCACTGGCCCCATCTTTTTTGGCGCTTGACGTTTGCCGTCTTTAAGCGTTGAGATGCGGATCACATCACCACTTTTATAATCGTCAAAAACATAGGTACCTTTTGATGAAGCCGTCAGACGCATAATACCCCAGTCTTCACGGTCAAACATAGGGCCAAGGTTTTTGCGTTCTGTCCAGCCATCACCCTTGCGGTCTTTGTAGCCTTTGGCCATATGCATACGTGAACCATCAGGAGAAAACGAGACTTCACCGGTGCGCTTGAATTCAATGTATTTCTTCCAAACATTGTCTTGCTGACGGAAACCAATTACAGTGATAGGCTTCTCTTTGCTGCTGCGTGTGACGAAGTAAAACTCTTTCATGCCTGGCGCAAATACGCCCTCAATCTCCCAGCCTCCTTTGGAGATGATACCTGGAGCAAATGGTTCTGCGACCATGCCCGGTGGCTTTTGGCCCATGTAAGGTCCCTCTATGTCTGGGAAGTTGAAATCACTCTCTTTGTTTTCTTGGGCAAAGCCATAATTTGTTATTATACCTAATATTAGAAGTAGCAGCCCTGTTTTGTTTTTCATATGTATAAATCTTTTAAATGAATGGTTATTGGGGTCTCAGATTCTCAATAATCTGCGCATCTACCCAAAAACTTTTCCCTACCCAATTGGTACTTCCGTCCTCTTTAGTCTCCCATTGCCCCCTCGAAAAAAATAGATATTTCCCATCGGGAGTCACGGAAACACCGCTTTCCTGGAGTTCTGTATTTATCTTATCTCCCATATTAATGGCGGGTAGCCAAGAGCCATCTTTCTGTCGAAAACTAATATAGATATCGGATCCGCCATATCCGTCTTCTCGTTCCACGTCCCATAGCAGATAGGATTCGTCTGGAGCAATCCGAGGATGGGCAATCCATGTTCCGGTGTTGATCTCCTTGCCCATTTTTTGACGCGGTTCATATTTGCCATTGATAAGCCGTGAATAACTGATAGCACCAACTGTATCGGGTCTTTCAAATTGATCAAAGAAAAAAGTTCCTTTGTCTGAAACCGTTATGCCCATGATATGCATGTCTGTAAAAGGTGGTCCCATACTCTTGAGTTCTGACCAACCAGCCTCGGTCCGTTCCCTATATTTATTTCCCTTGTATATTGTATTACCGTCCTTGGAGAATCTTGGATATTCTATATCGGTCTCTGATTCGTTCCCCCAAGTATTATTTTCATATCGAATAACAAAAAATGTGCGTTTTTCATATTTCCCATTTTTCCTAGAGAAATAAAAGGTTTTCATATCTGGTGAAAACGTGCCGCCTTCAAAAAGTCCATCTGGAGAGACGATCTCAGGAGCAAAAAGCTTAGGAATTAATCCCGGTGGCTTTTCTCCAAAATAAGCGGTTTCTACAGTGGGTGAATCATTGTCTTTTGACTGCTGATTTTTAGTATGACAAGCATTTAAAAATAGTGCCCATGCAAGCATCAAAATAAAATATGCTTTTCTCATTGTTTAAATTTTCGCCTTATTAGACAAGGAACTGATTCAAACTTATTGGCTGCCGACGAGGCCGAAGCATTGGATTTACTGGCGAAGCTCTTTTTGAGTTTCATACCTGGAAGGTATGGGACGAAAAAAAGCTGAAGTTCAGGAGATTCAAGGCTTTAGGTCGCAGTCCAGATGAATAGGTTTAAATCAGTTCAAGTTTTTAAAATGTTCGCTATTCCTCAATAAAAGCGGGTAGGATACGCTCTGTGGCCATTCGCAGCGTACTGGGATGGCGATTATTATGACCTGTCACCACGACGATTAGATCAAGTTCTTCGATTAGGATGATAAACTGGCCGCCACCGCCCTGAGCATTTGCACAGAAATAGGTTTTGTTCCCAACTTTTAAATCTGCATTCCACCAGAAATAACCATATCCTTCATTAGAAATACCTTTACAGCCGCCGAAGTAGACAGCATTATCGCCCGTATCGAGGATCCTGCTGGTTGCTTTGTCGATAAACGCCTCAGGAATCAGTTGTTCGCCATTCCATTGGCCTTTATTCATGGTCAATATTCCCAACTTGACCATAGCGCGAGAGGTCATGCTCGTGCGCCACCCAGCTTCTGGTAGGCCGGTTTGGTCATTAATCTGCCATTGATAATTGCTGATGCCCATTTTGTTCAGCAGTTCATTTTCAATAAAGTCCATGGCTGATCCCGGTACGACCGCCTCTATGACTTGCATCACCAAAGCTGCACCGCCACCATATTTAAAAACTTGCGATTCTTCTGTGATTGGGGCACTACGTTCGAGTAAAGCTTGCACCTTCCCCTGACCTTTTAACTGGCTGGGATTTTTATTGAGTTCTTCTTTCTGTTCTTCGCTGATGCGAATACCAGAACTCATAGTCAGTGCGTGATTCAAGGTGATCTTTTCTGCACCGGCAACAAATTTTGTTGGATCCAGGTCTTTGAGAAAGCTAATCAGCGGCTTGTCTAAATCGGCCATGGTCAGATACCCCAACTGGATGGCACGGCCGAACGCCAAGCCAGTCCAGGTTTTCGTCGCCGATGCTTGGGGGTGGGGCAAATTTATGCGACCACGTGTAAAATAGGATTCAAAGAGGAGCTTGTCTCGATGAGCAATCAGAAAACTATCGTAAATACCGTATTGATTATAGGAAATATCTCGAGCCAGTTTGGTGATCAAGTCTTTATTACCACCATCGAGGCCCAACTTGCCCACGAGAATACCGTCATTTATATCCATTGGCGTTGCATCAATAAAGGCTTCTTCGAGAATAGGAATATCCCGGAATGAGCCCTTGATTTCAGCAGCTGCAGCCTCTGGTGGGTTTTGTCCAAAGCCAATGCTTGTTATTAATAGAAGAGGGATATAAATTAATAGGGTTATGTTTTTCATTGTTTTAGTTTTTTAATCATAAGTATGAAGAGACATTCTCACTTCATTGCTAGCACAAAGTGTGATCTAATCTTCAGGAACAAATTTTTTGATGCTTGGTAAGCTCAATTTGTTTTAGGGATTATTGTTTGGTCTGAGCGTTTCAATGATTTGTGCATCCACCCAGTAGATATCCACATTGTCCTTATCTATCATTCTGTTGAAAAGGATGTACTTACCATCAGGAGTGACCGTGGCATAGGAATCTGATTGCTCGGAATTGATTTGGTCTCCCATATGGATAGCAGGGCCCCACGAACCATCTGATTGCCGAAAACTGATGTAGATATCGGCCTTGCCAAAACCACTCTCTCTTTGATCATCCCAGATCACGTAGGACTCATCTGGCGCGATGAAAGGATGCGCATTGAATTTGCCAAGATCTACTTCCAATGGCTTGGGTGCTTCCCATTTACCATCTATCATTCGTGTATAGCGAATCGGGCCTTCCTCCGTAGCATCATCAAAATAGTAGGTCCCTTTGGCAGAAGACACTAAGCGCATGATCCGGAAGTCTTTGAAAGGCTTCTCCACTTCTTTCACGGCCGACCAGCCAGTATCGGTTCGCTCCTTATATCGCCTACCGAGATGCATGATCTTGCCATCGGGTGAGATAGCGGGCTCCCCTACTCTTGGCCCGGTTACGGTCTTTTCCCAGCGGTTATCTTTGTATTCATAGACGATCATGCTGGGTTTATCCTCTTCATCATATCTGACAAAGTAGAACTCTTTCATATCAGGTGTGAAGGCGCTGAACAATTCATAACGGCCCGTCGAGACCACGCCAGGTGCAAAAACTTCTGCCACCAAGCCTGGAGGCGCTTGACCAAGATATGGCCCCTCTAGTGGCAGGTTTTCATCTGCAACAAAAGCGGGTATGATGATTTTCGAAACCTGCTCCATGATCGTGTCTTCCCGGTCGTGTCCCGTGATCGCCACAATCAAGTCCAAGTCCTCAACGGTGACGATATATTGTCCACCACCACCCCAGGCAAAATTGACCTGATAGCTTTGATCGCCGACCTTAATATTAGTTTGATACCAATAATAGCCATAGAAAAAGGTGTCAGGTATCCAATCTTCGGTAGGCTTAGTGATTTTGCTGGTGGCTTTGGCTAAAAACCTTGCCGAAATAAGCTGCTCACCATTCCATTTGCCTTTATGGAGGACCAATGCTCCCAACTTGAGCATATCGCGTGCCATCATACTTGAACCCTCGGCATCATCTTCCCAACCATAATTGGTTATTCCAATTTTTGCCAGGACCTCCTGCTTCATAAACTCTTCGGCCGATCCTGGCACAACGCTATCTAGCACCTGCCATGCTATTCTGGGGTCTATTCCTTGATATTTAAAGGTTTGATTCTCGGGTGAAATGACAGCGCTATGTTGCAAAAATTGAGGAGTGGTATTCGCCACGCCATTGGCGGTTATGGATGCAAGCGTATCGGCACTCACACGAATTCCTGAACGCATAGTCATGGCTTGATGAAGGGTAATATTTTCTACCCCCTCCGCTAGGTTTTTAAGCGCTAGGTCTTTCAGGAAATGCACAATGGGCTTGTGCAAATCAGCCATGTCCAGATAGCCTAACTCGATGGCTCGACCGATGGCTAGGGTTATATAAGACTTGGTCACGGAAGCTTGACCATGAGGTAGGTCGATCCGACCTCTTCTATAGTAGGATTCAAACACCAACTCATTGTTATGTGAGATCAGCAGGCCATCGTACTTCCCATGAATACTATCTGAAAGCTCTTTAGACAACCTAAGAATTGCTTTCCGGCGATCGTTATCAATAGCTAAATAACCAACCGCCATACCGTCGTTTCTATCGTTTGGAGCAGCATCGACAAAAGCTTCTTGAAGTAGCGGAAGATCCCAAAATGAGATCTCGGCCTCAACTGCTGTAGCCTCCGGTGGTTTTTGCCCAAAGCTAATACAGGTGATTAATAAAAGAGGGATAAAAATTAGTCGGGTAATTTGATTCACTGTTTATAGTTTTTAATTGTACGTTCAACGTACACTGGTTAAAACCTTACTTCGTCGCTATGGTCAAAATGCATAGGAGTATAAGGTCAAAATAGACCGTTTAAGGCTTTCCCGAAACAGGAATGAAGGTTCCCGGCAGTATCCTGCAGTAAGAGGTTAGATTGATGCAGGGAAATTAATGCTGTGGTACTTTCTGTTAAAATCAAATCTTCTTTGCCAATAGTCCAGAGCTTAATAATAGGCTTATTGAACTAAGGAATAATTTGGGGAATGATCTATGTGGATGTGGAAAAGCTGGTCACAATCGTTAATAAATGAATATCGGAACGGAGCCTTTTGATAGGAATTTACTAGATTCAAACATAATCCGTTCTAGCTTAAACAAATAAAGATCAAAGCAAGTGGAAGGTGATCATGCTGGTATGCCCTACAGGATACGCCACATATCACAGAACTGTTATCAAACATTTTAAAAAACTTGATCCTCTGGCCAGTTTTGCGGTTAAAGTCAGCCTTTTAGCTGAAAGCCCTACCTCCTATGGTTGTGAGATTTCCAACTGATGCGCTAGTCACAAAAATGGCCGGAGAAGGAAAAAATTGAACAATGAGAAGTAACTGCTTTCTATCTGTAATAGTTCTCTTTGCCTTATTTCTAAATGCTTGCAATACCGAAGAAGATAAATCAAAAGGCGAGGATGCAATAGCTAAAGAAGGGTCATACTTTGGGCAAAATTTGCCAGGAATGACCGCTGAAATTTTTGCCCCTGGAATTGTTTCAGTTGATGGAAGGTATGAGTATGCTGTCTCCTTTTCTCCTGATTTGACCGAAATGTATTTTTCAGGCGAAAAAGAAGGCGGAGCTCAATCAGTATTTTTCTCAAAATTCGAGGATAACAAATGGACTGGACCTGAAAAAGCAAATTTCACCAAGGGCAATAAAAGCAATGAGTTTGAAGCATTTGTCAACTTAAGTGGCGACAAGATCTATTTTGCAGCTTATGATTCCATTTTTTCAGATGAAAGTATTTGGTACGTAAAACGCCTCGAGAATTCCTGGGGTAATGCAATAAAGCTTGATTCTCCAATCAACGACGACATTGTCTTTTATCCGAATGCCGCAGAAAATGGAGACCTATTCTACACAAGTATCTCAGAAGGGAAAATGTATTATGCGCCCAATACTAATGGTAACTTTCCCGAAGTTCACGAACTTGGAATTGAATATGGTATTCATGGTTATATTTCCCCATCTCAAGATTTCATTTTGGTAGATGCCCGCAAAGAAAATGATAAAACTAGAGATAGAGATATTCATGTCTGTTTCAAGAAGAAAGATGGAAGCTGGTCCCCTCCTATTAACCTTGGCGATGCAGTAAACTCAGACTACACCGAAACATGCCCAAGCCTCACCCCAGATGGTAAATATTTATTCTTTAGCAGATATAATGAGGAAGGTGGATTATCAAATATTTATTGGGTAGATGCAGGCGTCATCAATACGCTAAGACCTGCTGGTTTGTAGCAGCCATGATCATGCTTGCACAAGAGTTTTGAGTGTCGAGTATCAACAAGTGGTCAGAAAATTTCAATCCGATTTAGTTTTAAAAAAAACTTTGGCAAAAATGCTATGTGAAGGTTTTTCTACACCAGTCGCGCTAATTAATGCCAATTTCATACAGGCTACTACCCTACTTTCCAAGGCATGCACTACTTTTGTAAAAAAAAGAGAGATGTCATATCAGAGTAGAAAGAAATACAAAAGCCGGCGGGAGAAGAACGAAACCACTCGCACGAATGCTAAACGGATTTTAACTTTTATAGGGATCGGGATATTACTCTGGGTAATCTTGAATCGGGTAAGAGTTTGGGACTGGATCCGTTTACAGTTTTATAACTAGAACTGATGTAAGCTTATTTACCTGGACTGGAATCTAAAGTATAAAATCAGTTCCTGGCCCTAAAAGTAAAGAGGTCAGGCTAATTGAATAACCTGACCTCTTTTATTTATCCGCTTAATGAATCGTTATAAAAACGCCGAGTATTCGGCTTTTAGTATAACCTTTGTAAAAAAAATTTACGCTCTTTCTCTCATCGCCGTAGAATACATTTTTTGAAGTTTCTTACGAGCGAAGAAAATGCGACTCTTAATTGTGCCTAGAGGGGAATCCAACTGCTCGGCAATCTCGTCATACTTGTACCCCTGGTAAGCCATCATAAAAGGTTTCTTGAAATCTTCTGGTAAAGAATCTACCATTGCCAATAACTCTCCGAAAGCTACATTACTTTCTCCATCATTACTCACCGTCTTATCGCCACTGTTGATATAGTAGTTGTTGGGCGTTTGATCCACAATCATACTACGGCGTACTTTCTTGCGATAATTGTTGATGAATATATTTCTCATGATAGTTACGGCCCAAGCTTTGAAGTTAGTTCCTTGGTTATATTTATCCGCATTGGTAATAATTCTTACGGCAGTATCTTGGTAAAGATCTTCAGCGTCATCGTTGTTACCGGTCAGCTTGAGCGAAAAGGCGCGCAACGAATTACTGATGCCGTTGAGCTGGTCTTGTATTTGATTCTGGATTGCATATATCATAGCCGGTGATATTTTGTTTGTAATTATTTTTTACAAATTTATCCAAACTGGACTTTAAGTGCAAATAAAATTTCCGTTCTCATACCTCAATCCCCAAAAAATGTTCCAAATTTGACATTATGCCGACTTGACAGGTCTGAAATGTTAAATTTGTTAACAGAGTTAAACTAATTTTTGCTTAATTTGTATCAGATAATGTGAGACTTTCGTGATAATTACGTTATAAATTCCTTTTGTAAAGTATTTTGTCAACGAAATTTTCACTCTGATAAAAACCTAAAAAGAGTTAATTCGGTAGAACACTCACTGGTTTTCTCGGTTATTTATTAGACAACAGCAGATAGGAACTTTTTTCATCAAGAGCATAAAGCAGGATAGGTATGAACTCGGTCAACGAATCTACCCCCAACTTTTTACCTCACAATATCAAGTGTTTGAGGCGTAAACTCCGCTTTTCGCAGGAGGAACTCGCTCAGCAGCTTGGCCTGAATAGAGGCAATATTGCTTCGTACGAAAACGGTTCGGCAGAACCCAAGATTTGTAACCTGCTGAAGTTTTCAAATTTATTTGGCATCTCCATCATTGACCTTACGCAAAAAGATATGCGGGAGGACAATGCTTTTCAATCTGCTACCGAAACCTTTCAAGATATTTCTGGGCGAGATCAAGAATTGGTAGCGGAGTATGCCAAAAAGGCAGAAGAAATCCGAGAATACATAGAAGGTTTGACAAAATGTATTAACTTTAAGGCTAGTTGTAAGGAAGGTTTACCCAAAGATCTTCGCCATGTGCTCGATTATTATGAGCAATTGCACGACGCCAGCCTTCAACTTATACACAACCACCAATCGCTGATTGACTTTGTCAAATGCAAAGTAAGATAGCCTCGACATCGTCCTTCAATCACTAAGCACCTCCAATAAAAAAGTTAGTAAATAGTCTGAATGGCAGCCAAGCATGCCGTGCTTTATACTATCTATCAGACTGTTTCATCACCATTCCATCCTACCTTTTACATACTAATAATTTCATGTACGTGGTATACATGTAAAGTAACTTTTATGCGTTTAGAACGTAAGATATAGGATCTACGACTAAACGCCGGGTAACTTTTATACCATCAGAAAACAGCAAAACAGTACAACCCATGTCCTTAAAAGCTAAATTTTACCTGGTAGGATGGTTCTTCTTATGTACACTACCGAACACACTGCAAGCTAACATTCCCTTTCTTCAAAAAGACCTAACCGAAGTGCGACAGATGGCCGCAGAAGAAGGCAAGCTGTACTTCGCTCACTTCTCAGCTGAATGGTGTATGGTCTGTAATTGGATGGAAGAGAACACTTTCGCCGATCCAACACTGAAGACTTTTGTGCAGGACAATTACTTACCTGTGCGAATCAATTTTGATGAAGCTGAGAATCAGCGTTATAACGAACAATTTCAGATCAAGGTTCTACCAACTATTTTGGTCTTTAACTCACAAGGCATCCTACTTGATAAAATCCAGTATTCCATAGAGGCGAATGAGCTATTGCGCATCCTCCAAAAACACAATATAGCCCGTAACAAGGTGAGTGTCGAAATCGAGCCGGCAAAGCAGGTACTCAATAGCCCTAACCGAGAACTTGTACTGCACCGGCCCGCTTTGAAACCCGAAAAGTCCTCAGCAACATATATCGCCAGCCCCTCAGATCCGATGGAGATTACGGAAGGTTTTCAGGGTGACTTTGAGCAAATGGCTTCGGCATCGACTCCTCCTGCTACCAACTCTTCTCCCAAGATCAAAACTATGCCGAATGAAACGGAGGTAGAAAGCGCACCTTCCTCCGTAACGGAAACGCCTTTATACTATCATACCATTGACATGCCACCGGCCAATCCACCCGCACTAGCCGAGCTCAGCCCCGCCACTGATTTCATGGCTCCCCGCTCTTCACGTAAATATTATATAGAATTGGGAGTACATGGTATTTATACAAAAGCGCATCAACAAAAGATCGCGCTGGAGAAGCAGTTGGGCGAAAAACTGCACTTGGTTTCAACAGCCATTAGAGATCAGACACTTTACAAAGTCATTACGGCTGAGTTCCCAGACTTTTCCAGCGCACAAAAACATTACGGCCAACTAAAAGAAAAATCTGTTTACGGATTGATCCAACTAGTAGATTAATGCATAAAGGCTTATAAATTAGCCTTTTTTGGCTAAAAAAAGGAAAGCTAGTCGCTTGTCTATTAGGACAAACCGTAAAATTGCCTTAGCTTTGCCCCCCGCTAAGAAAAGCTAGGGTAAGGGCTTCATCCCTTCGGAGAGATGAAGCCTTTACTAATAGACATAACCAATAAATAATTCAACGTAAACTAGAAGCATTATGGGTCAAACGATTACTTATGCTATCCCAGTATTTGGTGTACTGGCGTTACTGTATACGTTTTGGCGGTCATCATGGGTGTCAAAACAAGAAGTAGGTACAGATCGCATGGCGCGAATTGCCACAAACATTGCAGATGGTGCAATGGCATTTTTGAAAGCAGAATATCGAGTACTAGCCATCTTCGTGGTTGTAGTAGCAGCGTTATTGGCTTGGAGTGGTAGTCAATCTGAAGATTCTTCTTGGCTAGTAGCCGTATCATTTATATTAGGAGCTATTTGCTCTGCTTTGGCAGGATTCATCGGAATGAGAATCGCAACTAAAGCAAATGTAAGAACAACGAATGCAGCGAGAAACAGCTTAGGTAGAGCCCTTGAGGTAGCTTTCGCTGGTGGTTCTGTAATGGGATTGGGCGTTGTAGGTTTAGGTGTGCTAGGATTAGGTACACTATTCCTTGCTTATTCTAATATGGGTTGGGACATCAACAAGGTGATCACAGTACTTACTGGGTTCTCCTTCGGTGCCTCTTCTATTGCTCTTTTTGCTCGTGTAGGTGGTGGTATTTACACCAAAGCTGCCGATGTGGGAGCTGACTTGGTAGGTAAAGTGGAAGCAGGTATCCCTGAGGATCACCCATTGAATCCCGCTACAATTGCGGACAATGTGGGAGATAATGTAGGAGATGTTGCCGGTATGGGTGCCGACTTGTTCGAGTCTTACGTAGGTTCGATCATTGGTACAATGGTTTTAGGAGCTACTTTCATCGGTGTTGCCGGATTTGATACTGGAAATGAATACGGTGGATTGAATGCTGTTCTTCTTCCCTTGACCCTAGCGGGTATCGGTATCGTAACTTCTATTCTTGGTACTTTCTTTGTGAAGGTAAGAGAAGGAGGAGATCCACAAAAAGCATTGAACAGAGGTGAATTCATTTCATCTGGTATTATGTTGGCTGCTACCTTCTTGATCGTAACCACACTTCTCCCTTCTACTTGGGAAGCAGGTGGCACTAGCTATTCAGCTATGGGTGTTTTTTGGGCAGTGATCATCGGTTTGGTATCAGGTTTGTTGATCGGTATGGTTACAGAATACTATACCGGTACAGGAACTAAGCCCGTACAAGGAATTGTTGACCAATCTATCACAGGTTCTGCTACCAATATCATTGCAGGTCTAGGTGTAGGGATGCAATCTACTGCTATTCCAATTATCATCTTATCTGCTGCTATTATTGGAGCCTACGAATTCGCAGGTCTATATGGAATCGCGATTGCTGCTGTTGGTATGCTTTCGAATACAGGTATCCAGTTAGCCGTTGATGCTTACGGACCAATTTCTGACAATGCTGGTGGTATTGCTGAAATGGGTGAATTGCCTAAAGAAGTACGTGCACGTACAGACAAGTTGGATGCAGTGGGTAACACGACTGCGGCTATCGGTAAAGGTTTTGCTATTGGATCCGCTGCTTTGACAGCTTTGGCTCTGTTTGCAGCCTTTATGACAACTGCAGGTATCGACGCCATCAACATTGCTAATCCTAAAGTAATGGCCGGTCTACTACTAGGTGGTATGCTTCCATTCCTATTCTCTGCACTTTCTATGGGTGCAGTGGGACGCGCAGCAATGGATATGATCCAGGAGGTACGTCGTCAATTTGCTAGTATCCCTGAATTGAAAGCAGCCCTTGGGGTAATGAAGAGCAATGACGGCAAAGAATTCGAGGATTGGTCTGATGCAGACAAGAAGACTTTCCAGGCAGCCGATGGTAAAGCAGAATATAGCAAATGTGTAGAGATTTCTACAGCAGCTTCTATTCGTGAGATGGTTATTCCTGGTCTAATTGCTGTTTTATCTCCAGTTGTCATTGGTTTCGGTGGCGGTGCGGAGATGCTCGGTGGATTGTTGGCTGGTGTAACAGTTTGTGGTGTACTAATGGCCATCTTCCAATCTAACGCAGGAGGTGCTTGGGACAATGCTAAGAAGATGTTTGAAGAAGGTGTTGATATCCAAGGCGAGAAATTCTACAAAGGTTCTGATCCACACAAAGCAGCCGTTGTAGGTGATACTGTAGGAGATCCATTTAAAGATACTTCCGGTCCATCCTTGAACATCTTGTTGAAGTTGATGTCTGTAGTAGCTTTGGTAATTGCTCCAATGCTTTAGGATCCACTGATAGAATAATTACGAGGAATACACTACCCTCGATGCAAGATAAAAAAGAGCTCATCCCATTGGGATGGGCTTTTTTTATGGCAATGTGTCAACCTTACAAATAAGAAATGAGGTTTCTATAGGTCTTCCCAATCGGAATTTGCTTTTCCTTTATCTCTACATACTCGCTTGTAAAAGCACGGATCGCATGCTTATTGACGATATAGGATTTGTGTATTCGCAGGAAACTATCAGGAAGCTGTTCCAGCAAGAGGGTCAGGGATTGATAAATGGTATGCTGCCCTCCTTCCATTACAATTTTAGCATAATTATTCATTCCTTCAATGAATAAGATTTCTTCGGAAGGTATCTTGATCGTTCTGCGTTCGCTCTTTACATAAATAAAAGAATAGTCTTTGTGTTCTCCGGTTTCATCCATTACCGCATCCTGACGGAATTGCTTCTTGTAACGGTTCACCGCTTTGACAAAACGTTCGAAGGCGATAGGTTTGAGTAAATAATCTATCACCTCTAATTCATATCCATCCAGGGCAAATTCGCGAAAGGCCGTCGTAATTATCACCGGGGGAGGATCGACAAGTGTTCTCAGAAAGGCCAAGCCTTTTAGTTTTGGCATCTGAATATCTAGCAACATCAAATCGACTTCCTGCTGTTGCAAGACACTTCTTGCTTCAATCGCGGTTCCACACTTCTCCACTAACACTAATTCTGGCAGATCCTCAATAAAACTCCCTAATATGCGCTGAGCTACTGGTTCATCATCTACTACCAAACATCTAATGCTTTCCATGAACATCAAGTTTTAAAGTAACCGAAAAGGTACGAGGAGCTTTCTCTACTAAAAACTCATGTTGGTCCGGGTACAATATATCTAATCTGCGTCGAACATTGACCAAGCCTATCCCTGAATCTGAATTCGGCTGCGTCGGCGTTGCCGGTACCGTATTGCGTACTTGAAACAACAACTTATTATTCACTTTTTCCAAACGGATCGCAATTTCTGCTTTCTGGATTTCTTCCCGAGTACCGTGCTTAAAAGCATTTTCCACTAAGGGTATCAAAAGCAAAGGAGCTATCTCAACTCCTTCCAGGGTGTTTTCCTTCACATCCCACTCCATCCGAACCCGATTATCAGATCGCTCCATTTCCAGCGCGATGAAATCCTTTATCAAGCGTAATTCTCTATCGATACTGACCAACTTTCCTCCTGATTCATACAGGGAGTAACTTAGTAAATCGGATAGTTTCAGTAATAAGGATGGAACTTTGGTAGATTTCTCAATGGCTAATCCATAGATATTGTTCAAGGTGTTGAATAGAAAGTGGGGATTAATCTGGGACTTTAAATATTGCAACTCAGCAGCCACCTTTTCTTGTTCAAATCTTTGGGCTCGATTCCGCTGATCATACCAATCCAAAAAGAGCTTCATCCCAGTTGACAAGGCCACTGGCGTTGCTATCACCACCATATTTTGAACCACCCGAAAGAAGATAAAGCCCTCCGTTGGTTGAATCGGCCAATCGGAAAAAAAGACAGGATAAGCCCAATACACTACTAAATATCGCTGTAGTGTGGCCAACACAAATATCACCGTTATCATTCCCAAAAGGTACTCCCACACCCGATTGCGATAAAGCATTTTAGGCATCCATAAAAACCAATTAAAATATACCGCTAACATTCGAGCTGGCAAGTAGATCGCTTCATACAGAATCGCTTCCTCAAAGTTATCCCGATATCCCCATGCTGAAATGGCATAAGTGGAGACGATAAGCATCCAAAACAGAATATGCCCTGCAACAGCACGCCAAACTGATCTATCCATTCAGAGTAGGTTTAAAATTCAACAATTGGCCAGCAAAGACCGAAATTGAAACATACTCTAAAGCAATTTACTCCAATTCCTGCAATCCAGACTCACCTTTTATGTCAATTCCCCCTTAAGCTATGTCAACGGCTCATAGATTTTGCCCCAGCTAAAATAAGTCTACACATGGCCTGCCCCTCAATTCAGATAATAAGGAGTAGGCATTATCCATAATTCGGTAATTTGAAGATCATTCGATTGTTCATCAATAAAAATGACATGCATAGAAAAACATTTATGAAACAAGCTGGCTTAGCTTTAGTCGGCATTGGCAGTTATCCGTTTATAGCGCAAGCGCAAGATGCTCAGGAGCCACAGCTAGACAAGAAACTAGTGGAAGAATTTGTCAGAATTAGCCATGGGAAGATGGACAAGGTAAAAGAGATGCTCGCCGAGCATCCAACCCTATTAAATGCCGCTCATGACTGGCGGTACGGTGACTTTGAAACAGGCCTAGGGGCTGCCTCCCACGTGGGTCACAAGGAACTGGCAAAATACTTTGTCGAGCAAGGTGCACAACTGAATATATTCACGGCTGCACTCTTAGGCAAAATGGATATCATCAAGCCTATCCTAAGTACCTTTCCGAGCACCTTGCACGCTAAGGGGGCACATGGCTTTACCTTGTTACATCATGCCGTCAAAGGAGGAGACGAAGCACTAGCAGTAAAAGAACACCTGGAGTATTTAGGACTCAAGAAAATGAAGTTTGAACTGTATTAGGTCTTGGTTCATGTTTGGATTGCTAAGGACAGTGAGTGAAGGCGAAGTACAGTTCTACGGAGGTAAGGAGACCCAAGGGAGTTCTAGCTAAAACCGACACTACCTCGGCAAGGACAAGATAAAATGACTCCCTTTTTCGGCTTCACTTTCTACCCTTACCTGTCCGCCTAATCTATCCATGACCAACTTCACTATGGCTAAGCCTATACCAGAACCTTTATAACCGTACCTGCCTTGTCCGTGAAGGCGTTTAAACATTTCGAAAATCTGGTCATGGTATTTGCTATCAATCCCAATGCCATTATCGCTTACCACAATTTCATGACAACTAGGAGTGTTTTGGTAGGAGATCTTCACACAAGGAGAAGCTGAATCATTGTATTTGAAGCCATTCTCTGTTAAATGTTTAAGGGCGATGAACAGTAAGGAGGAATTAGACCTTATCGTCGGCAAGTCCTCTACGATGAGTACTCCTTTTTTCTCTTTTGGGGCGACACTTAGTGCTGCCTCTACCCTTTGCATTAACACTTGCAAATCGATGGGTTGTACACCAACTTCCTCCCCTTGGGATAAAGAAGTATATCTGGCAAAGTCTTCTATTAGTGTATACAATTGTTCCGTGCTGTTTCCAATTGTTGAAAAGTATTCTGCTAGTTCTTTCTGAATATCCAAGGGAAGGTTTCTCTTTATCAAACCAACATAGCTCCCGATATTGCGGATCGGTTCTTTGATGTCATGTGAAGCGATATAGCTGAAGACTCTAAGCTCATAATTGGCCTGTTCTAGATGCCTATTGGAATCATGCAATGCAGCTGTTCGTTCTTGTACGGTAAGCTCCAGTTGTTCATTGTACTTTCTTTCTTGCCTCTTCGCACGGTAAACGGAATACCCCCATCCTCCTGCAAGTACAAAAGCAAGGAATAAAACAGCAGCGATACTTCTTGTATTGTACAACTCATTTTTGGCTATCCTGTTTTCAGCAGCCAATAATTGATTTTTGTTGGTTTGCTCCTGAACTAGAAAGTCAGATTCCAGTTTCATGAGTTGGCGTAGGTGCTGTTCTGTCTTTACACTGTCTCTTACTGCCGCTAGTAGATCTCTAATCTCGTAGGCCCTTGTATGTTGTCCAAGTTTAGCATAACTTTTATGCAAAACTTCTAGGTATTCGGCTTGTACAAAATGGTTCTGGCTTTCTGATATTAACTCTAGGTAACGTTGTCCATACTGAATTGCCAAATCGTATTGTTCTTGTTGATAATAATGGTCTGCAAAAGCAGCATAGGAATCCGGTAGCAGTATCAGGATATCGTGTTTTTCTGCTAGTTCAAGTGCGGTCTGATAATACTGTGCCGCTTGTGAAAATTCTTCCCATTCATCATAGATCCATCCCAAAGAAATCTTTGCTTTAATTATTTCATGCAGGTTATTTTCGACTTGGAAGAAATCGAGCGCATCCTCAAAGTAAACCTTCGCTGAATCCAATTGGTGACGTTTAAAGTACACAGCCCCCAATTGCATATAAGCTTTTGACTTGGTGTGTTCATTTTGAACATCCAAAACTAGGGCCTGATCAAAGTACTCGAGTGCCTTGCCCAACTGCTCCATATTATTAAATGTCACACCGATATTTACGAGAATCTGAGCCTCCACTTCCGGGTCTTTTACATACTCCCGAATCAAGTCTAGTGATTTCAAATCATATTCTAGCTCTTTATCTGCCTGCCCCAACCTACTGTAATAGAGACTATAATTTTGATATATTTTATACATTCTCAAGGAGTCGCCAATGGATCGTACTTGAGATTCAGCGCGTTTCAGGTGCACCAATAGACTATCCGTCGGTGCTCCTGACATGAAGTGGACATTAAATAAATTCTGCAAACCATCGGCGGTTCCTTCCTCGTCTTTGGCAGCTCTACTTTGACGAATAGCTTCTTGAGCATATTCCAAAGAACGATCGCTATCACGATAGGCAAACATCCTTGTTAAGGTGCGATAGATACCGGCTTTTGCCTTATTATCTGAGGTTTCAGTAAGCACTTGTAACAGGCTGTCAACTGTCGCTGACTGATTGGGTTGCGTAAAGACATTTGTCTGTGGCAATAGTATGAAAGCAACTGTGATAAGAATTAGACCTGGCTTCATGGATGACCCGCATTTATATTCCATTTGGAAAATACGATAGTCTAATGAAAAATTAAGCACTTACTGAATATTTATTCAAAAGGATCCACACTATCTAATTTTCTGCTTTAGGAACATTAAAAGTTAGCTAACAATGAGAATCAATTATCCCGTGCCCCTCTTCATCTGTTGATTGATTCTTACTTCATAAGTGGTGTGACAATAGATTCTCCTATTTTTCAGCAGCATCTTTTTATGCTATGCTTTGTTGCTCAAGACCTCATTTAGCTGAGGCTATATTCAGTTTTCGCGCCTAACCTAGCATCAAAATCCACTCCCTGAAACCACAAGATTACCATTGCCCCCTTACTTGATTCAGTTCATTGAAAAAATCCGCCAAAAACAGTTCAAGTTATTTCTACTTTCCCATCAAAGTATATGGTTTAACAAATTGACTGAGTCATCATAAATGCCTAGGAGTGAGAAGTATTTTGCCTAAGCAAATTCAGTTTGAACTTCAAACTTTATGATATCTATTTTATTTTTTAAACAATTATTAATAATATTACACAGCATTACTTAAACAATTATTAATAAAATGGAAACAGTTGGGGTCTTGGAAGAAATAGTTCTTATGATTCTCCTCAAGTATGAAGAATGTCATGGCGTTCAGATCGCACAGCATTATGAAGCAATTTTGGACAAAACGATATCTCTTCCTGCCATCCATGTCGTTTTGAAGCGCATGGAGAAGAAGGGATGGGTTGATTCCAAGTTTGGAGAACCAACGGCTAAAAGGGGAGGCCGCCGAAAACGGCTTTATAAGGCAACTTCTGCTGGCTATCATGCCATCGAAAAACTACAAGAGGCCAAATCTAAACTTTGGGCAAGTATTGTCCAGCAAAATTTCAAATATGGGGCTATCTAGACCTCCAAAGTGGGCTGACTGGCTAATTGAAAAGATCTGCCCAGATGACTATTTGGAAGAAATTCAGGGCGATTTGCACGAAGCCTTTTATTGGCGTGAGGAGACCAGGGGACAAACCTATGCCCGGCGTAAATTTTACTTAGAGGCCCTTAAGACCGTCCAATTCTTTCGATTCAGAAAACCCGGCTTTATGAAAAACCACTTCTTTTACCTCTTCAAAAATTACTTCAAGACAGGTTTCCGATTTATCTGGAAGACGAGGACCTATTCCTTCATTAATATGTTTGGCCTCGCGATAGGTATCGCAACAGCTGCAATGGCCTATCTTTTTCTGGCCGATCAATTTTCATTTGACCGTTTCCATCAACAGTCGGATAGACTATACCGAATAGCTGCTAAATTAGAATTTCAGGGAGAAGTTGAGAATATGGGGGGAGCCTCCTACATTATGGGAAAGGTCTTGCCGGAGGAAGTTCCTGGTATTGAGATGGCCACTCACGTCAAAAATGATATTGCGCTACGGCTGATTGATCAAGACTACAATTACATGATGCTCCACTATGCCGATCCGGAGATGTTTCGGATGCTAGATTTCAACTTCATTAGTGGAACCCCTGGGGAGTTCAAAGATCCCGAAAACATCGTGGTTTCAAGGTCTTTTGCAGAGACCTTATCTTCTTCCAATGAACTGCGTCTGCTTTTTGGCGATGAAGAGAAAATCTTTTCTGTTGTAGGCATATATGAAGATCTTCCGATGACATCAACTTTTAGGCCTTCTGTTATCGTACCTTTTAATTTTTGGGTAGGTAGAGTAGCTGCAAGAAGGACCGAAACCTGGTTTGACATCAACATGAATGTGTTTGTTCTGCGAAGAGAAGGAGCCACTCTTGAGGGTGTAGAGGCCGGTATGAATGAGGTACTGAAAGCTAATATTGACAGCGATGATGCTCGTCTTAATCCGCAGCTTTTCTTGCAACCCTTCTCCAAAATGCACACGGATGACGCGATACAATTGGGAAATGGACTTCGCGCCTCCGCCAATCTTCAAGTGCTTTGGGTAGTTTTAATTGTAGGATTGCTTTGTTTATTGATCAGCTGCTTCAACTATTCCAATTTTGCACTCGGTAATTTTTTGAGCCGCTCTCAGGAGGTTGCTGTACGGAAGGTCATGGGGGCTAATGGGAATACCATTTTTCAACAGTTCCTCAGCGAATCTTTTTTGAGTACCTTAATTTCCGGCCTGCTCGCATTCCTGCTGATCCTCGTACTGCTTCCGTTTTTTTCTGAATTTGTAGAAGTAGAATACGGATTTCGGGATCTACTCAGTTGGCGATTTGGAGTCGGTTTAGCCTTGGTTTTGCTCATGAGCACTTTTCTTTCGGGGCTATACCCATCGGTAGTACTTTCCACTAAGAAAGCCCACCTTGCCCTTAAAGAACGACTCAAGGTGGGCGGAAAGTCCTTTTTCAGCTGGTTTCTAGTCATGCTACAAGTCAGTATAACTATTTCCCTAATTATTGGTATGCTGACCACTAATCAACAATTGGAACACCTATTAAATTTTGACCTTGGTTATGAGGATGAAAATGTTCTCGCCTTGAGCATCAGGGATACCAGCGAACAAAGGCTTGATCAAATGAAAAGAGAATTGGAAAGGTTGGCTTTTGTACAATCTGTTAGTTCCAATTCCGGCTACAACGGTACAGATTACCAGAGTGGCGAAATCAATTTTTCGACTAGTCACCTGCGCACAGATGAGAATTTCGTTGATCTTCTGGGCATTGAAATCAAAGAGGGTAGGAATTTTGATTTAGAATTCCAGGGAGATCGAGGTGCCGCGGTTCTAGTTAATGAAACATTTGTAAAACGTGCCCAATTAGACCACCCCGTGGGAGAGGTCATTCCTTTTCAATATGGCGAACTTGCCAATCCACGTATCATAGGAATAGTCAAAGATTTTCATTATGATGCGCTTCAAACAGAAGTTCTTCCCTTAGTGATCTATACTTCCCCCGAATACATGATACAGACAATGTTGATAAAGCTGATACCCCAATCCTCGCAGCAGGGAATCAGCCAAATAGAAGAAATTTGGCGGAAAGTTTATCCCACGCGCCCGATACGTTATACCTACCTGGAAGAGAGAAATGCAGCGGCAATGCAAACAGAGACACAAATTCAACGCCTTACCAGGTCGGGTTCCTTAATTGCTATTCTGTTGGCCTCCCTCGGGCTTTTTGGAATGGTAGGGACACATGTCCGTCAACGACTAAAAGAAGTTAGTATTCGCAAAGTCAATGGTGCTTCGCCCATGGATATCTATCTCCTTTTCTCCACAAAATTTGGAAAATGGTTGATCTCCGGTTTCATTATTGGCGCGATTCCAGCGATCTATTTTCTGAATAATTGGCTGAATAATTATCCGGAGAGGATACAGATTTCGTGGGGAATTCCAATGCTTAGTGTTTTTATCTGTGGGGCTGTATTTTTATCCATTATTACAGTACTCTTACTTAAAGTAATAAACCTGAACCCAGCAACACATTTAAAAGACGAGTAAGCGCAGAAAGGAAAGTGTTTTGGCAAATATCCAGCGGTTCTGCTTATTGGGATACTTCCATTTTTGGGTACCTTTTCCAGAGGACGGGATATATTCCGTACACAAGCTCGCAATTTCATCTCCCTTTCTATAGCTACATAGGTTTTATCCCTAAGTGCATGTTCTACCTATAGATCATTGTTGAATAGTATCCTATGGATTAGTAAGAAATGGTCTCTAGCCATAAAACGGGCTGAAATGTGATTTAGCCTAATTTTTACCCGACCCTGAACTGGCACGCTGCATGGCCGGGGTCAATGGCGCATTCTTATCCTGGTAAGGTTCCATATCCTTGAGGATCGTATCTAGCAGTTGGATTGCCTCAACAATGTAAGGCCCCTTGTTTAACATCACACAATCTGCGCGCTGCGACATCACCGCATCGGTAATTTCTGCTCGGGAGGGTAATCCTCTTTTAGCCAAACTCTCTAGGACTTGTGTAGCCCAGATATCCGTGATATGCGCTGCCTGACAAAGAGATAATATTTCTTCCTGTACCCGCCCAATATTGCGCCAGCCCGTCTCAATGGCAAGGTCTCCGCGTGCTATCATCACTCCGACTGGATAGACATGCATGGCTCGGAACAAGATTTCAGGTAGAGTATTGAATCCAGACTGCGTTTCAATTTTCAAGACGAGCCCAATGTCTTCTCGAGCTTGCAGTGCTTTCAATCGATCAAAGAGCTCTGTGACATCCTCAGGGCGATTGACAAAGGAGAAGTTAATTACATCTGCATGCGCTACCACAAAAGCCAAATCCTCCTTATCCTTTGCCGTTAGCCCGCTAATCGTTAGCGTACTATCCGGTAAGTTTATTCCTTTTTCTGCCTTCAACTTTGCCCCACCTTCTACGGTATGAACGATATCAATTAGGAGGTGATCTTCCTGTACTTTCGCAATGCGCCCCTCGATCTTACCATCATCAAATAATATTCGCTCTCCCTCTTGGACTTCAGTAAAGATCTCTGGTGCTCTACAGGCAATATGTGCCATTTCCACCAGATTTCCTGCTTCATTCCGTTCCGCATTCTGCCCCGGAATAGCAGCTTTATCCAAGCGCAGACGATCACCCACTTGCAAAAAAAGCGGAGCTTCCAAACAGGGTAAGTCTCCGATAGTAATGCCATTGGCCCCGTGCTCCTTATTGGTATACAGCTGAAGACCAGTAGCTACGAAGGTGGTCCTTCCACAAGTGGCAAAGTAGCCCTCTTCTTCCTTCCCCTTGATATTAAATTTTCGCTTCTTGCCCCTGGTGTCTTTGAGGTACAGCTTTGGATGGTCACCAATTCGCTCCAAATCTTTTGCAGCTATAGGAATATGAGTAAAGCCTGCTTTTGGTGTTGGCCCGAACCAGCATTGGATTGGCTCTACAATATTGCCATAGACATCTTTAGGAGGACGAATTTTGAGCACTCTAGGCCCGGGCTCCAATTCTCCTGTTCTGATCTTTGGGCCTGCCAGATCCATAGCTACTTTGCAGTCTTTCTTCAGTGCTGTCGCCGCTTTTCTGACATTTTGAATGATCTTGGCCCAAGTCTCTGGATTATCATGGGCACAATTAACTCGTGCACAATTCATACCCGCTGCCAACATATCATGGACCATCTGGTAATTCTCAGCGGCTTCGCTAGGCATCGTCACCATAATCCGCGTCCTTCTTCCTTCTGTTTTATAGCCGAGCAACTCCTTGGCATTTTCTCGCAATAATCGATCGCCCTTTTTGAACGATAATTCGCCTACGGCTTTCTTCACATGTGTGCCCGTCAGCATCGATTTCAGCAATGCCCGGTTAGTTTTAAGACTAGCCATGACATGAGATTGCGCCTTGGCTAAACGAGACAAACCCATAGCTCCCAGTCGTTTTTGCAATTTCGTCAGGTCATGCCGTCGAAAAACCTGGTAATGCAAAAGATTCCGGGCACTGGTCTGATATTTGGGGTGGATAGTAGCCAAAAGATCAGCGGCACTGTCTTCTACAGCCTCCGCCTCCTTGATGATGCCGTTGATCGTCTGGATCATTTCTTTTAGCTTAAGCGTGCGTTTGCTTAATTTCTTTTTTTGGGCAGTTGAATTCATTAAAAGATCAATTTAGGGATTGGGTTTCTACTTTATAGACTGGCGTGCAAATTGAACGCTTTGGTCAAACCATGTTTCTAAGGCGGAGTGAGTTTCTCTGATTTGCGCTACCACCGCTATGGCATTTTCCAAATACGCTATTTTCTTCTTCAACGTCCAATCCAATGGATAGCTAAATATATCGTAGATATTACTAGCCTTATCAGCTATCCGAATTTTACGAGCTGCTGCTGAAAGCTGAGTAGCTTGCTCTATTTGCAAGGCTTTTCTTCGCTCATACGGTAGTTCCATATCGTCGGTTAGTTCTTCAACAATACTGGCCACTTTTAGTCCAAATCGTTCTGCTAAAACCTCTACAGTGACCTCAGAATCCTCGATCACATCATGCAGAATCGCGGCCAAAATAACGTCAGCTTGTTCTTCTTTTCCGATTTGTACAATCGCCGTACTAACCTTTATGAGGTGATTGATATAGGGAAGTCGATCATACCCTCCGCGTCGCTGATATTGATGCTGCATAGCAGCAAAGGAAAGCGCTTCAAAGTAAGGGGAAAGTAGATCGGGTAATGGCATATTTCAATAGCATTGCTACAATCAATACACCTGGGTGAGTTGGAAGGTTTACTGAATGTCTAAAATCTGGATTTTTCGTCCTTGGAAACTAAAACTATCGTCTTTTTTACGATTCATCAGGGCTTGTGCTAAGGGAGACCCCATTGATATCACAAAACACTTGTGACCTTCCCAGACTACCTTACCTAAAGCGGTGGCCAGATAAAAATAACCTTCATTGGTTTGAACCAGGCTTCCCAGCTCCGCTTGGGCACTGGAGCGATCGGGTTTTAATTGCTGTAGTTGGTTACGTTGTGTAAGATTCGTCTCCAGTCGAGCCATAAGCTTATCTTTCTCTTGTTGCATCATTGCCCTCCCGGTTTCATATTTATCGCCCGCGCTACTTTTGGTCTCTTCATTAGCAGCAGTTTGAATATCCTGAATACTCTTTTCTAACTGTAGAATGGTCTTGCCTAATTTTTCCAGGCAAAATTGATGTATTTCTTGCTTCATTGAACCGCTTGACTGTTAAATAATTCTCGCTTATGGCTTTCTAAAATATAAAATGCCTTTTAAACACTGCAAAACTTGGCTCATTGGAAGTAAAATATGTATCCCACTGATTTAGCCACGTGCTAAGGAAGTCCGGTAAATAGCCTGGTGTTCGTATATTAGAGAGTGAAAAGCAATACTATGAAAATATGGATAGTTCCTACGCTGATTGCAATCTCTTTCCTTTGTAGCTGTCAAAATCAACAACTACAGAAAGATTTTCTCATTGATGAAGTAGATTTGATCCCGGAAGGAGTGGCTGTGCATAATGCTACCGGAATCATTTATGTGGGAAGCACTTATAAAAGAAAAATCATCCAAATAGATCCTACTGGAAAAGTATCAGATTTCCTTCCACAAGAAAAAGATGGAATATGGAGTGTTTTGGGAATGGAAGTTGATGAGGAAAAGGAAGTCTTATGGGTCAATACAGCACATATTAATGAAGTAATGCCATTGATCAACCCCAGCCCTACAAAGCACTGGATGACTACTATTTCTGCCTTTGACCTGAAAGACGGTAAACGATTGAAGCAATACAAATTGCAAGATACAACTTCGGCTTTCAATGATTTGACGCTTACACCAAGTGGAACTGTATACGCGACAGAATCCGCTAACAATAAAATATTCCTAATCAATACCGAAGCAGATAGTTTAGCAGTATTCCTTGCCTTAAAAGATCATCATTTCCCCAATGGGATTACTTATTCTCAAAAACACAACTCCCTATTTGTGGCTTGTACCGAAGGGGTTTTGAAAATTGATGTACCTAGCAAAGACTATACCTTACTTACAGAAGGTGCAAATGTAAATGCAGAAGGAATAGATGGATTAGCACTTCATGATGACTATTTGATTGGACACCAAAGCTCAAAAGTGTCAAGATTCTACCTTAACAAAGACTTTACAACAATCACAAGAATGGAAGTACTTGATGAGGGAGATGAATTTGACGCTTCCACAACTGGAGAAATTGGAGTTGATTACTACTACTTCTTCGTCAACTCTCAGATTCGTAGTGGGATTGATTTCCAGGCCAAAACTATTAAGCCAAGAGATAGCTTAGAACAGGTTATTATAAGAAGAATACCTTTGTAATCTCCAGGCTTAATCAGCCGAAGTTTTACATGAAAAACTAACACCAACATGTCTTTATTTTTTAAACCACTAAGTCTTGGGCTATCCCTCGTACTTGCCTTTAGCTTTGCAAACGCACAATCTATCAATAATGAGGGGGTCGATCTTACCCAGTATTCAACAAACTATACCAGTATTCCCTTAGTAGACCTCAATCAAGACCTGGATCGACAAGTAATTGTAGATATAGAATCCGGACAATACCTAGGCCATCCTACTACTCATTTGTTAGGGGATGGACAGACCATCCTTTGTGTGTATCCCAAAGGGCATGGCCGCGGAGCCATTGTGATGAAGAAGAGTGAAGATGGAGGCAAAACCTGGAGTGACAGGTTACCTACCCCGGCCAACTGGGCTAGTTCAATGGAAGTACCAACGCTTTTTCCTGTAGAAGATGCCGCTGGCGTAAAACGACTCATCCTTTTTTCGGGTCTGTATCCTACCCGCATGGCCATTTCTGAAGACCAAGGAACCAGCTGGTCACCCTTAGAACAAGTAGGAGATTGGGGAGGAATCGTAGTGATGAGTGATGTTGTTCCTCTCCGAACAGGGAAAGGACATTATATGGCACTTTTCCATGATGATCAACGCTTTTTCACAGCCAATGGTCGCAGTACTTTGGATAAAGCATTGCTACAAAACAATCAGGCTTTGTTTACCTTGTATAAAAGCTTATCCTTCGATGGTGGCCTCACCTGGTCCTCTCCTTCCGCAATACAACAAAATCGTATGGTTCATCTCTGTGAACCGGGCATTATACGATCACCCAATGGAAGACAGCTGGCCGTTTTGCTCCGAGAAAATTCTCGACGTATGAACTCCTTCATCATTTTTTCTAACGATGAAGGCAAAACCTGGACCAATCCTCGAGAACTCCCCAATTCACTAACTGGAGACCGGCACCAAGCGGTTTACACTCCGGATGGCCGACTTTTTATTTCCTTTCGAGACAACTCTCCAGCTCTTTCCCGTTACCGCCAATTAAAAGCCGCTTGTATAGATTGCGAGGAAAAACAATTGTATGAAAAAGCAGGGCCCGTTAGCCCTACCGCTGGGGATTGGGTAGGCTGGGTAGGCACCTATGAGGATCTTGTGGAAGGCAGAGAAGGAGAATACAGAGTGAGATTAAAAGATAACACCAAAGGCAGTGATTGTGCATATCCCGCTTTAGAACTCCTAACGGATGGTACGATTGTAGCCACTACCTATGGGCATTGGACAAGAGGGGAGTCCCCGTACATATTGAGTATTCGGTTTAAGATGGAAGAATTGGACGCAAAGCTAAAGTGATGCTGATATCCTCCCTAAAACAATGAGCCTGAAAATTCGTTTCCTTATCTTTGGCCCAAAGGCTTCTTTGATTACCTTTTTTTAGGTGAATATGAGGATATAAATCTTTAAATAATTCCTCCTGCAATCGTAATAAAATCCAATTACAAACTGCTGTACAAACCTCAGCAAGCTATATGAGCACAGAAACGAATAGAACAGGCATAGAAAATCTTTGGGATAGAAAGGTGCCCCAATACCTTGGAACCTACCTCGCTGTAGGATTTGGTCTACTACAGTTCTTAGAATTCATTAGTAACCGTTACAGCCTAAACAGCCATTGGGTAGATAAATATCTGATTGTTTGGCTCGCTTTAATTCCCGCTATAGCTGTCTTAGCCTATTTCGGCGCACAACTCCGTCCCTTTTTGTCCTTTAATCAATTGAGGTGGCCTAAGCTCTTAATACTCGGTAATGCGGTACTTGCTTTGTCGCTTGGAGCTTTTCTTGTCAATGGGGAAACTACTCCAGATAATGAGATAATTGAAGTGACGGATGAAGAGGGTAAGACGGTAACGGCTTTGGTCCCATCTCTTCATAAAGTGAAAACGATCGCTTGTTTTCAGTTTGAAAATCTAACAGGAGATAACACACAAGATTGGTGGGGTGTCGCTTTTTCTCAATTACTCGCGCTCAATCTCGAGCAGCGTCCTGAGTTTTACGTTTTATCAGAATACACCTTAAATGGCTACTATAATGTTTTAGGTTTAACTGCTTTCACCCCCGCCAATTTAGGGATGCAGCGAGAGATCGCTCGCAAAGCTCGGAACGATTATTTTAGCAGAATTTCTTATACCATTGAGGAGGGGCAGTTTGTCTTTGAAGGAAACCTATATAGTACACGGGATGGTAAATCCATCATGGATCTTAGTGTAACCAATGAAGATCCCTATGCAGCAATTGATGAACTTAAGCAAGAAATATTTGCCAATATCCCGGATGCTTTTGAACCGATTGAAAACCAGCTCAACTTACCAGCTTCAACCTTGGTTTCTGGGAATAAGGATGCCTTGAAATATTTCACCTTATCTCGGATTGCCTATTACAAAAATCCAACTGGTCTGGACAAAGTAGTCTCACTGGCACAACAAGCCACGGACCTAGATCCCACCTGTTCCATTTGCCATTTCTATGTGGGTGATCCTTTATACGGACAGGGACGCCGAGATGAAGCCATCACTTATATCAAGAACGCCATCAAGTATGGTGCCTCTCTCCCCGAAAGAATGCAGTTCGCGGCTAAATCAGTACTCTATGGCATCACTAATCGATTAGATGCCTACTTGAAACTACAAGAGGTTAGGAGAAAGATGTTTCCTTTTGAATTCCAAGCTTACGAAGCCCTGCTTTCTACCTACAAGCTTAATTATGGTATTGACAGTGCCAAGGTATTGTTACAAGAAGCCATTGATTATGGCAACTTGGAAAAAGGATTACTCGCATTGTACAAACTACAACTGGAAAATGAAGAGTATGTAGAAGCCGAAGAGACGCTTAATCGGCTCAGCAAGGAATTCCCAGATCGGGATCAGGATCGGCTCAAGTATGCCACGATATACGAAAACCAGGGCCGGATAAAAGAAGCAAAAGAAATTCTCTTGGAGCAAGAAACCATGGATCCTCTAAACATGAGAATTCAAACCAGCCTTTCTTATCTGGATTTTAAAGACTTAAAGATTGATGATGCAAACAAGAGAGTAGAACAAGGCCTGGAACAATCGACCACCTTGGTTGATAGCCTGAATTTCTTGTGGATCAAAGTATTTTTTGCACAGAAAACGGGCCAAATCCTTAAAGGGTTTCAAGCCTTGGACGCTCATAAACAACAACAACTTAAGCGAACTCCGATCAATAGACTTGTCGTAACCTATTTTGCCACCAAAGCAGATATGTATTTATCAACCGGTCAACCTGATAAAATCCGTGAGCTCCTGAATGAGCTAGCAAAATATTCGCCCGAGGCAAAAGACATCTACAACTGTACTGCTAATTCACAAGCCCTAACCAAGGACTACGAGATGCCCATGTCTGCCGAAGCGTTTATCAACTGTAGAGCTGGCTATCAATCTTATGGAGAAGGAGCACTAGAGTACTTCGATGTATTGGCTTCTTATCTAAATGAAGATTTTGACAATTGTGTTAAAATCTTGAAAGCGGATGGTGGACGTATAGAAAAATCCATGAGTAGCGACCCCGTATTTTTGGCAAAGGTATATGCCAAAGCAGGAGATAAGAAAAAAGCAAAGGAAGTCTTACAGAAATCCATAGATCAGAAAACGGATGATCCGCTAATTTATCATCAAATGGCGGTTCTGCTAGAGGAGAAAAATCCCCAAGCCGCTAAGGAAAACTTGGGGATTGCACTACAGTTTTGGGCAGAGGCTGATGCTAATTATATCCCAAAACAAAGAGCTGATGAGGTAGCAGGTAGGTTAGGGCTTGTACTGAACTAGCATATCAAATCGAATATTCGTATCTTTTAGGGGTCAATTCATTCATTTGAATTGGATTATAGCTCTTTACTAAAATTTGAATGTAAACCTGCAAATCCCCCCGATAATGCGACTCCGATCCAACTTCCTTAAATTGGCCTTACTTCTTTTCCTTGGAACACATATTACCAACTTACAAGCCTTCCAGTATACTTCAAATGCGGACACCTTACTCTTAAAAACTGAAAAATGTAAGGGTTGGGGGTTATTTGGAAATTTCGGCTGGTTTCATTCCCTTAAAGACATAGATGAAGTTGAAGGGCTCGCCGATATCATTCCTTCTGATCTTACCCAAGTGCGATTTGCTAGGGAAATCGTGGACATGAACTTGATTGCTTACGATAATATTCGCAATAAAGGAATGGGCGATTTAGATAAATTTCTAGCGACAAACTATCCAATAAGAATTGATACAGCCCAACTCCCTACAGCAATAGAAAATTCCATCAGAATGATCATAGGTAAAAAGGGAGGTGATCAAGTGCTGATTGTAGATCAGAATAACAATAATGATTTTCGAGATGATCCTGTTAGAACTGTCGTTCAAGATGGGCAGTCCCTCCCAGCCGAGCTTATTCCCGTTCAATTCAAGATTTACAATGGGAAAAAACTGGTTAAAGATTCAGGTTGGGTAGCAATCAGCCTTGAGGAAGGTCGCCTCGTCTATGGAGTGGCCCAATATTTCAAATCAAAATTTACAATCGATGACCAAAGTTTTGAAATCCAAACCAGAAGCGGTCTTCCTGATCCACGATTCACTTTTGACCATCCCTTATTAAGTATAACAGCTCAAAATGGTGTACAAAAAGATTCATTGCGCTTAAGCGAAAAAATAAAAAAAGGTGAATATATAAGGTTGGGGCAATCTTACTATCAATTTATAGCGGTATCCAATGATGGTCAATTTATTACCTTGATAAAGGAAAAAGATGTAAGTGATAAGGTGGGAACACAAGTTGGTTTTAAGGCCGCTAATTTCCACGGGATTACAACTGATGGTGACTCCATTGCTATGACAGATTATCGCAACAAATACCTGCTGATAGTCAACATCACAGCATGTTGGTCCGCTAAGATGAGCTATGTGTATTACAAAGAATTACTTGATCACTACTACTCAAAATTTGAGATTGTCGCCATTGACGAAACCTTAGGATCTCTAGAAGCCAATATTAAAAACCTACAAATCCAGGGACCATTCATTATATCTAAAAACAATAGAATGCTTAAGCGCACCTATAGAAAAGACTTTTGTTCCAGGACTTGTTTTCTTGTAGATCCCGGAGGACATATTGTAGACAAATTTGAAATTTCTAATTGGAAAGAGGCATTGGCTAGGCATTTTGAGTAATTCTATTCCGAGGTCCTATCCCATAAATGGAATTGATTTCAATTTATTCTAGCATAGGGGGGTTCTCTCAGCTGTATTCGTTAGAAGATCCACTACTATACCGGACTAGGAGCTGCTCAAATATTATCAGGCATAGTGAGGTACTCTGGTTACCCCTTTAATTTCAGTTTTTTGACCAGCTTCCCTAAGGTCAAGCCCTGAACAATAATGGAGAATAGAACCACGGTATACGTAACAAACAGCAAGATATCTCTAGAGTGTTCCGGCGCGATAGATAGAGCTAAGGCTACAGAAATCCCTCCTCGCAATCCGCCCCAACTCAGAACGCTGATAGTCTTGAAAGAAGATTGAGCATCATGCTTCAATAGTGAAAACGGAATCGTCACGGAAATCACTCGACCAATTAGGACAATTAGAATTCCCAGAAGTCCCAGTACTAGGTAGGTCAACTCAAAGTCTAGTAAGTGGATGACCAATCCGATTAGGACAAAGAGCATAGCGTTCAGGGTATCATCGAGAATTTCCCAAATAGAATTCAGCATTCCTCGCGTATGCGTTGAAAAATCGGGATGATTGATTTTGTTTCCAATGACCAACCCGGCCACAACCATTGCCAATGGCCCCGACACATGAATCAAGGAAGCAAAGGCATAGCCTCCCATCGCAATAGCCAAGGTCAATAAGACAGAAAGTTGTGCATTTTCTTCAATAGACTTAATGAGCTTCCACCCCAAAAAGCCAATGGCTAGTCCGTAGATAATTCCACCAATTGCCTCTTCTCCAAAAAGCTTCAGAACTTCGACACCTACTGATTGATCACTCCCTTCTTCAGTTTCCATAAGTAGTAAAACCCCAGTGAAAAAGACCACTCCTACTCCATCATTAAACAAGGACTCCCCTTCTATTTTTAATTCCAGGCTTTTGCTCACCCCTACCTCTTTCAAAATAGCAATAACAGCAATAGGGTCAGTAGGAGATATTAATGCACCAAATAATAAGGCATGTAGAAAAGGAATGGGAAGCCCTATGATTTGAGCAGCTCCAAAAAGTAAACCACCAACCACCACAGAGGATATGGCCACGCCTAAGGTGGCAAACAATAAAACAGAATTCTTTTCCTTATTCAGTTCATGTAAATTAACATGTAGAGCGCCAGCGAACAGCAAAAAACTTAACATTACATCTAAGAGGATCGTCTCAAAATCTATGTCTATCACCACCTGACAAAAGAAATCATACAAGCTAGGAAAGACAGATTTGGCACCAATAATTAGAGTAGCGGTTAAAAGCGCCATGATCATCAACCCGATTGTCGTCGGGAGCTTAAGCCAACGATAGTTGATATAACTAAACAAGGTTGCTAAACAAAGGATAATGACAAAGGATTCGAACATGACACTGATTTTGCTTGCGGTGGATTAGCTTACTGCATTCAAGGTAGTTAGGTGTATCTTGTAAAGATCAGGATAATTCAGGTCGGATCTGGTCTTCTAGCGGATAGTTTGGAAGTACTATAAGTTTTAATCTTTTATCTCATCCTGCCCTCAATGGGTCTAGAAACGGTAGCCCAGCGGCAATATGATCCTACCGCTGGGCATTGAACTGGTTAATCTTTAGTCCGCCACCTCTTTCTTCAGGTACTTATCTAGGAAGGTCAAAATCTGACCATTGGCTTTGATCTCATTCTCCTTTTTGATAAACCCATGTCCTTCATCTGGAAAAACGATGTATTCTACGGGTACATCATTTTTCATCACGCCTTCTACAATTTCATCTGATTCCACTTGCAATACTCTCGGATCATTTGCCCCTTGCAAAACCATAATAGGGTTCTTCACTTTCTCAGCATGGAACAATGGAGAAATATTGTACAAGCGTACCGAGTCGGCTGTGTAAGGATCCCCCATTTCTGCATATAGGGCTTCACGGAAGGATTCCCAATAGGGCGGGATGGACTTCAAGGTTCTCAACCAGTTGGTCACCCCAAAGAAATTGACACCAACATTAAATTCATCCGGATAAAAAGTCATCGCTGCCATCGTCATATAACCACCGTAGCTACCTCCGATAATTCCAATCTTTTCAGCATTTATATAGTCTTGATCCTGCAACCATTTCTTTCCCCAGATACAGTCCTTCAAATCCTTATCTCCATGATTCTGGTCATCCATCTTGAAGAAGGTTTTACCATATCCACTACTACCTCTATTGTTAACCGCCAGAATAGCATAGCCATGATTCACCAGGTATTGGACCAAAGGGCTATAGCCTACACGCGACTGGCCTCCTGGCCCACCATGCACCCAAACCAGTGCGGGAACTGGATTATCCGCAGAAGCATTAAGAGGTTTATAGTAGATGGCGGGAACTTCTAGCCCATCAAAAGACTCGAAACGCACGACTTCAGCCGCCACTAGATCGTCTGGGTTGATATCCGGATTGGAAGTTTCTGTTAGTTTCTTGAGTTCCTTGCTTTCAAAATTATATACATATAGATTACTGGAAGCCTTGGAAGTCCCCACTGACAAGCGAATCTGTTTTTCACTCTCTGCCATGTTTACGGAAGTAATGTCTCCATCCGGTATACTTGGAAGATCAACCATATTACCAGATGCATTATCAATGATTTCCAAGGTATTCTTGCCATCTTCATTAATGGCGACCACTCGGAAGGCCTCATTTTCACTTAAATAACTGTACATCACATCCCACTCAGCCTCATAGAGGGTGGTTCGCTCACCAGTAGCCACTTCATACTGGACCAAATAGGCAAACTCCTTCCCTACATCAGTAATGTAGTAGAAAAAGCGATTGTCTCTACTAAACCCTGAACTACCGTAACTTCCAGGATCTTGTGAGATCTCAGTCATTTTATCGTTCTTCCGGTCGTAAAGAAATAGCTTGACATTACTGGTAGTGATCGGTTGGGAAAGGCTCCACATACTTTCATCCTCGGTCATGGCACCGATGTCTAGCCCTTCATTGTTCTGGTACATGAGTTCAGACTCCCAATTTCCGATACTCATCTTATACAAATCGAAAAACCTAGCATCTCGCTTATTGGATAAATAGTATAGGGATTGTTCATCCTTACTCCATCCGCCAAACTGGGCATTCTCTTCTTCACCAGGCGTTAAATCGGTAACTGTTCCATCGGATGCCAAATGATAGATATGACTAATCTCATTCCCGCCTTTATCCGAGGAATAGAGAATATCGTTGGTGCCCGGAACATAGTCAATGGCAAAGATGGATTCCTCTTCTGAGAAGGTTATTTGTTTACGGCTAGAATCCGCAATATTAATTTCGTAGGCATTAAAAATGCCGGTTTCGTTACCGCTAACTAGCAGCTTCGTCTCATCATTAGAGAAAACACCACCTGCAATCCTAGTGGTTTGATAAAACTGTTCAATAGAGTACGTTGGTGTGGTCTGCTGTTTCTCTGTCGAACAGGAAATGAGAAGTAAAAGCAGGCCTAAAAGACACAGGTTTTTCATAAGACAATGGTTAATAGTTGATTATTGTCTATGAAAATACGCTAAATCTGACAAAGCAGAGGTTGAACAACTTCTTCACTCCTCCATTCATTCATCTTCTAAAGATTTAAAGTTCTCCGATATTTTTCGTGGTCCTTCCTTTAGCTAAAGGCCTTGCTTCCATGGGACGCAATTCTTCCAAGGTAAACGCCAAGCACAAAAACTGTCAGAGTAGGAGATTTAATCCCAAATCCTCATCCTAATTCCCACTATAGTTGTTTCTTTGTAGAATAAACACCGATAATCAGAACAACATTTGGCACGTGCACTTTATCCTCTTAACCAAGGGATTCGTTCATTGCCATCAACCTAGAAGTCCTAACCATGAAAGAGGAATTCATCCTGATCACCGGAGCCAACGGTCAGATTGGCTCAGAATTGACCACCGCTTTACGCGAATACTATGGCTCCAACGTAGTCCTAGCCACTGACATTCGTCCTCCTGCTAAAGAAAATGGGTTATTCGAGATCCTAGACATTCGAGATCAGCAACGCCTAGGCGAAATCATCCGCGATTTCAAAGTCACACAGATTTATCACCTTGCCGCAATTCTATCTGCTAAGGGAGAAACCAATCCACGCTGGACTTGGCAAGTGAATATGGAAGGGCTGTTCAATATCCTGGAGTCTGCTCGGCAACACCAGGTAGACAAAGTTTTCTTCCCTAGTTCCATTGCCGTATTTAGCGATAAAACTCCTCGCAACAATACCCCTCAACATACCATTTTACACCCGACTACTGTGTATGGCATAAGCAAGGCGGCAGGTGAAGATTGGTGTAATTACTACTTCCTTAAGTATGGTGTAGATGTTCGTTCGGTACGTTTTCCAGGTATTGTTAGCTATTTACATCCGCCGGGTGGCGGTACCACAGACTACGCCGTGGAAATCTATCATGCTGCAGTCGAAGAAAAACCCTATTACTGCTTCTTACGGGAGGATACACGTCTACCCATGCTATATATGCCTGATGCCATCCGAGCTACCGTAGAATTGATGGCAGCGCCCAGGGAGCAGATCCGGGTTAGAACCAGCTATAACTTAGCGGGAATGAGCTTTACCCCTGCTGAAATCTACGATGCTATCCGAGTCCATTATCCGGAATTCAAGATTTCATACCAACCTGATTTCAGACAGCAAATTGCCGATAGCTGGACCTCCAGCATCGATGATTCCATGGCGCGCAAGGATTGGGGATGGAACCCGGATTTTAACCTTGAACAAATGACGGCTGACATGATCAGCAACCTAAATTCGCTAAAAACTTTACAATATGTTTGATAGTACTGCCCCCGAATTACAAGAAGAGATCCAGGCCATCAAGGAAGCTGGCTTATATAAAGAAGAGCGGGTAATCACCACTCCCCAATCTGCCGTAATTAAAACGGATAAAGGTTTGGAAGTGCTCAATTTCTGCGCCAATAATTACCTAGGACTTTCATCCCATCCAGATGTAATCAAAGCTGCAAAGGAAGCAATTGATACGCATGGGTTTGGCATGTCCAGTGTCCGCTTTATTTGCGGCACGCAGGATATTCACAAGGAACTGGAACAAAAGATCGCTGACTTCCTGGGCATGGAGGATGCCATTCTCTATGCAGCAGCATTTGATGCCAATGGGGGACTTTTTGAACCCATCCTGAACAAAGAAGATGCGATCATTTCCGATACACTTAATCACGCCTCTATCATCGACGGAATCCGATTGTGTAAGGCACAGCGCTATCGGTACAAAACCAATGATATGGCTGATCTTGAGCTAAAACTCCAGGAAGCTCAAGGTGCTAGAAGACGGTTGATCGCCACTGATGGCGTTTTTTCCATGGATGGAACTATCGCCCAAATCGATAAGATTTGCGATCTAGCTGATAAGTATGATGCTATGGTGATGGTGGATGAATGCCATTCTACTGGCTTCGTAGGTAAAACGGGACGCGGAACGCATGAGCATTGTAATGCGATGGGTAGAGTCGATATTATTACGGGTACATTTGGGAAAGCGCTGGGCGGAGCCTCGGGTGGGTTTACTGCTGCCAAGAAGGAGATTGTTGATATTCTTCGTCAGCGCTCTAGACCTTATCTATTCTCCAATACCGTTATGCCTTCCATCGTAGGCGCTTCGATCAAGGTTTTGGATCTGCTTAGCAGCACTACAGCGCTTCGCGATAAGTTAGAGAACAATACCCAACATTTTAGGAAGGCCATGACGACGGCGGGATTTGATATTCTTCCAGGAGTACACCCTATTGTACCCATCATGTTGTATGATGCAAAGCTTTCACAAGACTTTGCTAATGCTTTGCTAGAAGAAGGCATTTATGTAATCGGCTTTTACTATCCGGTAGTTCCAAAAGGGCAAGCTCGAATCCGTGTACAGATTTCTGCCGGGCATGAATTACATCACTTGGATCGCGCGGTGGAAGCTTTTACGAAAGTAGGAAAAAAACTAGGCGTCATTGAATAACAGTATTATTTGGATGAGAATCAGAATGTAACTAGGCACAATTCTATCCTGGTTCTTAGAAGAATAAATTTTCTAACAATAGGTCATAGCATTGCTTTAAAAGGTAGATGCAGCTATGACCTATTTGCATTAAGAATGGATCTTCGCGACTTCCGTTAGCGTTCAACATTAGGGTCTAATAATAAAAAATTCATATGCCATTTGTTTCTGGCTTTTCCATCTTCTTTCTCTCTCAAGACCATCACTCCTGATCCGTAAGTCCCCCCGAGTCGTTCGTATAATTCTGGCATAAAGTTCTTAAATGCCTCATCAGCCGGTCTTAGCTGCAAGAAATAGTCCTGTAATAATTCCTCGTGGCGAACGATTATTTTTATTAAATCCTTTTCTACTGCCTTTGCTTCCTTACTACCTACAGCGGGCATCAGCTTAGACTGAACGGCTCGCTTCCTGCTCATTTCTAATGCTGAAGACATGCGATTCCCATATATTCTTCTATGTTCTTTTATGGCCTTTTGAAGTCGATTTTCAATGGATTGTAATACTTTCCGACGGGCTGATTGAATTAATTTTCGTTCCTCAATATGTAGTATTCCTTCAAAACGTTTCCGGTATATTTGATAGCGGGGTCTCAGTACATTTCTAATATAAGTCTGTATCCCTTCCTCCCACTGGATTGAAAAGACGTTATGATTTTCTTGTTCCTGCAACTGTTGCTCTTCCTTGGCCGTTAGTTTTTCCCATTCAGCTTGGTATTTTCCTAATTGTGGCAGGTTTAATACTTCCTTCATCAATTGGGCTTCTTCTTTTAGTTCCTCTCCAAACCCCCAAGCTCTATTATTGTTCTCCACCTTAAAGTCAACAACTTTTTCAATCTGCTTTTCATTCAAAACCAAATACTTATATGCTCTACGAACCCAGGTTTCCTCCGACCGACGCAGCTCAATCAAATCTGCTTGTTTAGCCTTATCAATTATCTCGTACTGTTCCACTGTCAAGGAAGGGATAAGAATCTCCAAACACTCCTCTGTAGTGCCATAAGGGTTTTCTTGTAAAAACTTGTGAATCAATTTTTCTTGGGAGGAACTTAAACCTAGGAAATGAAAATAATTTAGAAGGGTTTCCAACCCATTTTCTTCGCCTAATTGATCGCTAGACTGCTTACGCTCTTTAATCATTTCCTTTAAGCGTAGGATTTGAGGTCTTTCCAAGATTGGCAGCAGTTTGCGAAAAATACGAAAGCTAGCTACTCGTTCTGAGTGAAATTTGGGAACATCAAATTGATAGGATCGATAAAATTCGTATTCGAGTTGATCGACTACCTCTGCTTGTCGAGAGTTAAGTTGCAGGGTAGAGGCAAGAATATTAGAGATAGAAGATGCAGTTGATACTTTAGAGTGCGCCATGACAATTCTTGATTGAAAAATACAGCGAAATTGATGATCAACTTTGCTTTTTCCTGTTAAAGAATGTCGAGCTGAGTGTAGTAGTTGTAAGAACTACAAGATAAGAGAAACGATAAACTTAGTCAATACTCAAAGAACAATCAACCTAATGAAACACCAGCCCGTTCTAGGCAATATTTTTTGACAGTCCTGAAGAGAACTTTTTCACGAATAGCTTACTCTTTCATACAAGTAATTACATAATCATTAGTATGCTGGCGAAAAAACAACATGGCAATTGTCATTATTGCAGGTGACTTTCATCACCTAATAAGCCGCTATTAATCATTAGTTTAAAGCCATCCTAAGAATTCCCCAATGATTAGGCATAGGATGTTTATGTGTTTCCACAAAGTTTTGGATTCAACAAAACTAAAAACACCTGATAAATAATGTTCCGAAATCACCTTAAGACTGCCTTCCGAAATTTATTCAACAATAAAGTTTATAGTGTTATTAATATTGTAGGTCTAGCTGTTGGTTTAATGGCAGTTATCTTGATTCTTTTGTATTTACGTCATGAATTGACTTATGAGAATTTTCATAAAAATGCAAATCATGTTTATCGCATTTCAGTGATTACTCAAAGGGGAGAAATAGAGGAAGAAGATAGCCATATTTTCACCCCACCCATTGGACCTGCTATGAAGCAAGCGTTTCCAGAAGTCGATAATTACACACGCTTCTCAACAGCCAGAGAAGTGTATGGCTTCTATGAGCGTGAAGCACATAAAATCGACAATCTCCAGTATGCGGATTCTACACTTTTTGATCTTTTTTCCTTTGATCTCCTGACCGGTCATCCATCCTCAGCTCTTTCTGCACCTAATACCATTGTGCTTAGTCAAGCGTTGGCTACTAGGATTTTCGGCAAAAAAGATCCACTAGGAGAGGTCATTGCACTAGACGATGGACAGGGGTATGAAGTTACGGGCATAGTTGCAGACAATCCCGCAAACTCCCATTTGCAATTTGATGCTTTGATATCTTTTAACTCTCTTTATGAAGATCCCTCTATGTTTTTGGGATGGGACGGAGGCAATCAATATATTACGTATATAAAATTAAAGGAAAACACTCGCCCGGCCGATTTAGAAGCCAAATTTCCTGCTTTCATGTGGGGGAATATTAATGAGGTCTATGCAGGCTATGGCTTGGAACTCAAGCCGTACCTTCAACCTCTTAAGGATCTCCATCTTTTCCACAACCCTTATTCGAAAACTCTACGCACAAACCTGGGTGTTTTTGGCTTAGTTGGTCTACTAATTCTGTTCATTGCTTGTGTCAATTTCATGAACCTGACAACAGCACAAGCTTCTCGACGAGCCAAGGAGATTGGGGTTCGAAAAGTATTGGGAGCCAATCGCAAGAATCTGGTGCAGCAGTTTCTAGGAGAAACTTATTTAATCACTGCTCTTGCCTTCATATTAGCACTATTCCTTGTCGTACAGCTTTATCCTCTCTACGGCACTTTACTGGGAAAAGAGCTAATTGTTTTTTCCCTCTTTGATTGGCCTACGATTGGCATGTTGTTATTACTATTAGTTCTTGTTGGGCTAGCAGCAGGTAGTTATCCAGCCTTGTATTTGTCCTCCCAGGAAATTCTGAAAGTCATACAAGGGGTACTATTTAAAGGTCGCCGGTCAAAGAATTATTTCAGGAATGGGCTGATCATTTTTCAGTTTACGATTTCCGCCGCAATGATTGTTTCAACAATCTTCATCAGTCGGCAAATTCATTTTATGCAAAACAAAGAACTAGGCTTTGATAAAGAACAAATATTGATTCTTCCTCTGATAGGAGAAGCCACTCAACGGAATATTGTTGAATTAAAACAAGAGTTGCTTCAATTAGCTCAGGTGAAACAAGTATCAGCAAGCTCTGAAATACCTGGTCGCGGCCTTACGGCCAATGGCTATACTCCAGAGGGCGAAGAGCAGCCGCTGACTATCAATGTTATAGATGTAGATGAACGTTTTATGAATATCTATGGCCTTAAGCTTTCAGAGGGACGCTTTTTTAGTGCTGACCATTCAACGGACCATGAGGCCTATGTGGTCAATGAATCCTTTTTGAAGATGATGAATTGGAAAGATCCAATTGGTAAGGTGATCCGCCGCAATGGTGACCATCGTGTGATCGGTGTAGTGGAGGATTTTCATTTTGATCCGCTCTATCGGAAAATCAAGCCTTTGATCCTGACCAATAAGCCTTGGCAAGATCGTTTTGGCTTTCTGACTGTAAAGCTTAATCCTGGCCCTCCAGATGTTGGGATCGCAGCCATTCAGAACGCTTGGAGCAGTGTATCGCCTAACTCCCCTTTGGATCTCTGGTTTCTGGATGAATCTCTTGATCAAACCTATCGGGCAGAAATGAGTTTCCGAAAAATGTTCCTCTATTTTTCCACACTTTCAATTCTAATAGCACTATTGGGAATTTGGGGATTAGCCGCTTTAAGCCTCCGACAAAGAACAAAAGAAGTGGGCATTCGCAAAATTCTAGGTGCTTCTATAGCACAATTGATCACTCTTCTCTCCCGCGAATTCTTGTTGTTAGTTACGCTGGCACTCGCTTTAGCCTTCCCTCTTTCCTGGCTGGCTATGAACTATTGGCTAGACAATTTCGCTTATACGGCTGGTTTATCCTGGTGGGTATACTTGTTGGGAGGTATGACGGTTCTCTTAGTTGCCTTCCTCACCGTAGCAATTAAGGCGCTTTATGCTGCCCGTACTAATCCCGTTGAAGCTCTAAGGTATGAATAGTAAAACATCTTGCAATACTTGTTCCTGGTTCTATTAGCACCGATCATTGAACAAACCCCTTTAGCAGCTTTGGCCGCAATTCTCATATTCATTGGGTTTCGCTTGGCCTCCCCAAGTGTATTTAAGAAGGTATATGAAATGGGAATAGAGCAGCTAATCTTCATGGTCACTACCCTAGTTATCACTTGATATACCGATCCTCTTTGGGGTATTTTCTTAGGCACTGGATTCACGCCATTGGTTCATGTGCTAATAGCAAGATTACCAATCGGTAACTTCTTCAACTTAATCTTAAAATCGGAATCAAACCTGTATGCACGCAAAGATGGAAAGTATGACCTTGTGATACGAAGGGTTGCTAATTTCCTGTTGATCCCGAAGTCTTCCATGCTACGGTCATGATGTTAAAATTACCTACTCCTATTCCCAAATTCGTCATGGAGAAAGAAGGCATCTTCGACAAGATATTCGATCGGGTGATGACCTTTAACGCCTATAAGGATATCGATTTTGAGTTATTCACCGATTTCTCAAAAAAAACCTCTTAAGGGGTGAAAACGAAGCAGAAATTAGGGCATTCTTCAAGCCGGCCTTGCTACATTTTTTTGAGAGCGAGTCGATACAACACATTGAGAGTAATGGTGAAGCCCTCCTCAGATTCAACAAGCTGAAACTAGCCCGCATGGATGAAACCTTAAAATTAATCGATTTCTCAAAACGACTTCCCTCCAAAACCCTTGAGATCCAAGCGGAGGTGAAAGAAACGATTTAAGGTTATTTGTCTTTAACACATCGTACGGCGTAGCCGTAGGTGGGGTGCTGTGGGGCCTTTCGAATGGAGCTTTTCCCTTTTTCAAGGATATAAGTCCAGATATCATGCTCATTGTCCTTGGTCTTCGAAACAAAGTAAGTCTTTTCGCCAAAAGCATCGTCAAATTCACCACTATTGCCATAGCCCGTAGGGCGTACTGAAAACCCACTTGTATTGCTATTCGCTTCACCTTTCCAATAGTTGGCATCCTTCCATCTCGGAGCCACCCCATCCTCACCTAAGGTAAACAGGCGCTCCCAATCTGCATTGCTAGGCAGTCGCCAACCGCTAGGACATACCTTACATGCAGTCGGGTAGTCATACAATAATCCATATTCCTCTACATTCTCAGGATTTTCATTAGGGTAAAAATGAGTGATTTGTTGGCCTTCGCGATCCTTCGTCACTCGAAGGTTTTCCGTTGTCCAAATTAATCCTTCAATCTCTTTAACAGCATAGGTATTACCATCTAGATCAATCATTTTTTGATCTAGAGATTTACAACTTACCAGCAACAGTAAGGGCAATAACAATCGGTTCATTATAATTCGATTTAACAGGTGATTTCTTTATTAGAAAGATATTTTGTGTTCCTATTGACTTGCTAACCTCCGCATAGGTTGCATCTTCCGATAAGAGAGACTTCTCCACAACCACTCCAATGGACCAAACCGATAATATCTGAGCCATATTGGGCTAATAATTAGTGATACCATCCATACGCCAACAACCACAAAAAACAATTGATAATACGCTAAGTAATGGAAATATCCCAATCCATATCCATTGAAAAACAGGCTACACAATATCGTTTGCAGAATGTAATTGGTGAAAGCCATTTGCCCCACAGCCTTTACACTTTGCTTAATCCGGTCCAATACCCCCTGCTTCATTAGAATAATAACTAAAGCGGCATGTGCCATGACAATGAATATTCGCTGTACCGGGTAAATTAGTCCATACCAGCTAATCGGTGTTTCTTCTAGTCTCTTCAGATATTCGGCTATTGATGCTGTCTGTGATTGGTGCCAAAAACTAAGAATTACAAGTGGAATTCCTATCCCATAGCCTATCCAGATCGTTTTTCGATATTGCGGAAGGGTCCATTTCCCTGAGAAAAACCCCCACTGCAACAAAGCCATCCCCAAGAGCATCAAGGCAATATTATCCCCAAGCAACATGAAGATATACTTGGTTTGAATATCCCATGCTTTAGGGCGCACTTCTGAAGCAACTTCACTATAACTACCCCGCATTTTCCGAATACTTTCAGCTGAATCATCAGGGGTTGGCAAAAAGTTTTTTTCTACATCACGCCAAGCTGCAACTGTGGCTTCTTGCTCTTCTGTAAGTTCTTCCCCTGCTTCTAATAGTGGCTGCACCTCTATATAGTTTAGCCTAATATCCCTGATTCCCTGATAGAAGACTACCCCCAAGACAAAACCGATCACAGCTACGATCGGTACGCCTAAAGCTTTGTATTTAGGTTTCATTTTGCGAAGCAAGAAAACGATCATCCCAAATAGGCCATAGAAATAGAGAATATCCCCTACCCACAATAACACATGTGCATGGAGAAAACCAAAGAGTGCCAACCATAACATGCGGAGGTGAAAAAGTAACGTCATGCCTTTTTTACCCGGAATAACCTTCTGAATGGAGAAAAGCATTATTCCTGCACCAAAAAGCATACAAAACAAGGCCCGCATCTTCCCTTCAAATAAAATGGTCATAGTAGCGTGTGTCCAGAAATTAGGGCTGGCCTTATCCGAATAGATCTGCTCAAAAGTGGCAGGGTCGGTGAAAAGCATTCCAAAACCAACAATATTCATCAATAGAATACCTAAGATGGCGAACCCTCGAAGCAAATCAAGCGATTCAATGCGTTCTTTATCTTTTATGGGTTGTAGCTTAACAGATACTTCTTGTGTAGGAGAAGGTATTTGGAGTTTTTCCATGGCAGTTGTAGGTGTTAGGTCACAAGAATTTGTCCGAAGGGAAACAGATCACCTTTTCACTAATGCCATCGGAAAGATATTCAAAAATCGCGTGATGACCAAAACGGGGTTTGAATGCCAGCAGACCAAACGCAATCCAGTGTTCGCTACTTCTCACTCCTCGTTAGTTCCTTCAATTCGGCTATACGGTGTTCGGTAATGATTAGCATTTGATTTAAGTAGACGATTCCCAACATATGCCCTCGATACCCTTCTGACATCCAATGGCTCTGCCGCCGGCGATGTTCAACCCACTGCGATTGATAAGTAATAAATTCTTGTTGTAGTTTTTTAGGTTCTACCTGCTGCACAAAATTATTGAATAAGCTAACCATAGTAGAATCGGCTCGCTGAAACTCCAGGTTTAAGCAAATCCTAGATTCCAAGTTAGTGCCAACCATGCTATCGCAATTGATGCGATCCACGTTTTCCATATACTTCAACTTAGCGAGGCGCTCACTATCTGCTGTTCCCTGAGCAGCTAAAGGGATATTGGCAAATATAAGCAGGCTGGCAATGAGTGCCAGCTTTGGTAAGCGAAACCAAATACTTCCTAGCGTGTTCATAGATTTGTTTTTCTTTACCGGTCAAGTATTGTATAATAAAAATGACTACTCTCTACTCATCCACTTGCTTAGCACGGCGCCTGAAAATAAAAAACCAAGATAAACCGATACCCGCCACTCCAAAAATCAATTTTTCGTCAGAAAAGGCTTCACTGTAAGTTGTTCCAAACGCCCAGGTGCTAACCAGTCCGCCAATGCAATAGCCAACAAGCAACCCTAATGAAATTTCCAGATTTCGACCTTCTTTACTATTCCGATCAAACATGTACTTGGTAATTTAGTTAATCAAATCACACATCAACGTGGCTGGTAAAAAAGGTACATAAAATAGCTCCTCGAGACTAAGTCTTTTGACCAACTATAGATTATTTACGATAGCCGTATACAATTAGATCTTTTTCAATAAGTCTTGTGGAAACGATTAAATGATTGCCAATACTTATCCTTGTAAATATCAAAGTCAATATTAATCTGATCCGCATATTGCTGCTGGAGGTGATATGCTACCAAGGAAGGTTTCCGAAAGTCCTTACATGCAAAATATAACTTTCGAGAATTCTCTCCTGTTTGCCTACCGATATTCAGATAGCCTTCTCGATCCTTTAGCTCTTGCATGGTTGCCTCTTCAATAGCCGTAAGTACTTCTAAGATGGTATTGTCAGGCATTCCATTTCGTGATTGGCCATTGTAAAGTAACTCCAGATATAAAATCCAAGGGTGAGAAGCTTTCTTATCCCAACGCAATAAATCTGTATTCATCGATGCGATTAAGGAATTGCCAGAGTCAAGTTCGGCTTCAAAAAGTGTATACTCATCTTTCTCTGTATCATAGCGTGTACCCTCATATTTTTCAATAAACTCCTTTTGCCGCCAACGCAAAAAGTTTTTGAGTTTACCAATCGGGACCAAGGGAGGATGATCCGCTGAAGCCCCTTGAACATTTATACTATCAATGTGGGTAACAAACTCTAGTTCTCCGAGGTAGTTATCTAGAAAAATATAACTTCCATTGGTAATCGTTTTTTCGTCCTTTTCATTGAATCCCTGATGAACTAGCGTGATATCTATTTCATCTGGATATTCTGGATGATCATTGGAGAAGAAGAACAAGTTTTTTTTATCAAACTCGAAGCCCGACATACTAATACTCAAACCATCAATATCTACCGCTGGTTTCAAAGCCGTAAACTTCCAGCCCGGGATCGATGGTGCTGTTTTTACCAGCTCCTCTACAAAGACAATGTTTTTGATATTCCCATCTGGCGTAAACACTAGTTCCACGGTATCTTCATCGTACATACCTGTCAAGAAAAAAAAACCTTCTTTGAGTTCATCCAACTTGGGAGAGAGGTGATCAAAAAAGTCCTCCTCTATTCTGGAATGCTTCTTCACAGTTTTGAAAAATGCCTTCTCTTTTTTCTGAAACCAAGCCCAAAAGTCCTGATAGGACTGTATGTCTTTTTCATTACCTCCAAAAAATTGAGACAAAAACCGCATAGATATATTTTAATGGTTCTTTGACAATTTTCATTGAACTGTCAGCCCCAAACTACCACATGTCCTTGACAAGTAAATCCTTTTTTTAGCATAAAAGCAAGTATTTCTTTCAAGATTTCGCCCATATATTTATTAGTACTCTTACCTTAAAGAAGTAATCATTCCTAGCTCCTAGTTTTCTCAAACCTATTGCACTCCACTCCACTTTAGCAATTCACCAAAAACCTGATCTAGATTCCTTTCATCTGCGCATATTTGGATATAGTCCAATCCCTCTTCTTCCATTAGGTACTGGATAACTAAAGCATACTTGAGGTATGAAAGGATCTGTTTAGTTCCATCTTCCAGGTCAAGGACTGGGAGACCGTCACCTTCTTTATCCTCCTCTGCGAGAAATAAAGCCAGTTTCTTTTTGAGTTTTCCATCATTTTTGAATTCTCTGGCAGTATACTCCGCATGGCCCTCCAGCTTCCAATTGAGTTTTCCCAAAGTAGAGGTGATGACATAGCTCGAATTGGTCTGATACTGCAGATTATGTGTGAATTCGTGGGCCAATAACCAAGTCAAATTAAAACGCCTTCGCTCGTAATTATTAATTGTCCATTGGGTTTCAGCTATATTTGTGGCAAAATCAATCGTACAGTCGTTAATAATCGTTTTGTTGAGCATGGCATAGGCCAAACCGCCTCCTAAAGGGCTCATCCCGGGATAAGCAGAACCATCATTCAAACATAAATCTATTGCTAGATCATTAGTGAAAATGGAAGCCTGCTGAATAATTTCGATGGCATTACTAACCACAGTTTCGGTTTCTGCTGTTAAGACTTGATTGTGATAAATTGTAACAAAATCATATTGTGTCTCCTTAGCATAGGACCATTGTGGGTTAAGTAGCAATAACACCCAACAACAGGTGCTCACTCCTAAGACAGATAAGGAACCTAACACGACCTTCTTAATTATTTTTATCATGATGCAAATATTGGTTTCTTTCCTTCTTAGGCAAATCTTCTAATTTGCTTTTAGGCATTTAGTGGGTCTCCCGCCAAGATATCCCTGTGGATTTCCCCTGGCAAAATGCGATAAACTGGAATTGTCAACTTATGTTTTTGGCATTCTGCCAAAATGGCTTTGTCGATTTCCTCCGGGGAATAGCGGGAGGAAAAATGACTTAGTATTAGGGTCTCTATCTTAATATCCGAAACCATCTGCATCACCTCATCTAGACGGGAATGCTTATTGGCTTTCTTTTTCATGGGAGTTGAGTCATCCAGGAAGGTAGCCTCATGTATTAAAATAGGCGTATTATCCCACCTTTCATAATCTTCCACGGGAGAATCTCCAGTATAGCCAAGGAGTGGTTCTTCGATTTCTTGTGAAATAAACGCGCGCCCTTTTTCCTTGGCTAATTGAGCAATCTTAGGGCCCGGCCAATCAGAAAATTCCGACTTGATCTTCCATTTAACTTGAGAAATCTTATAGCTCAAACTTTTACTCAATGAGGTTGGTACATCGACATGTCCATTGCGGATGGCTTGCACTCGTATATCCTTCTTCAAGGTCACCGTTTCGCCAGGACGGAGCGCTTGCCACTTCGCTAATTGTACATGTCGGTCAAATTTACCGCCGAAATCAGCTAAGGCGGGGAAAGACCCGCTATCAGCGGGATAATGTATGATAGGAAAACCAGGGCGGGCATTTAATTGATTGAACTGCAAGAGTCCTGTCAGATGATCTCGATCAGCATGGGAGATAAAAACCTGTTTTACCTTTCTACTCTTCTGTAGTAAACCAGCCGATACGCCATCTCCAGCATCTAATAAGAGCCCTAACTCTTCGATAAAAAACCAGGTAGCAAAAAGGGCAGTAGAATAGCCCGTGATATGGAATTGTTTACCTTTCATTTTTCGGGTTTGCCTTGCAGTTAGTTACTTCTTTGTTCTGCTTTGACTAACTCTAGTAGATCCCCTAAAAGTTCCGTTGTGGGTTTTAGCAAAAGAGAATTGGTTTTTTCATATCGATTTTCTGCGTTCAGGCTGTTGTCAGTTTTGTCAAAAGCATCTCGTAAGTATCTCAATTGAAGATTAAGTGTTTTCGCGTTTGATTTTAGAGATAGATTTTCCTTTTATCCTAGTGGGGTGGTCTCTGTCTTCTAGCGATAATGCTATAGCATCCTGGATAAGTTGGCCAATAGATTCCTTTTGAGGGTCGCTTATCTGGTTTATGGGGATATGGCGAATCAATTTGCCTGTTCCTTGTAGTAGTTGATGAGGATCAGGTAATAGTGTTCCCTTATTGAACCCCAAATTCAGGTGTGCTGTGTAGATGGAGATGTGACAAAAAGCATCAGCTAACTTTTCCGATATAGAAAATACGGTCGTTAACGCATGGGTGTGATAGAGGATTTCATTGGCCTCCGGATAATGCTGCCAAACCAAATCTCGCAGCTTTATGAATAGGTCAATTAGGGGCTGTTCCTTTTCTTTCAAGAAATGAAGAAAATCAGGATGAAGAGGGTTAGGAGCCAACATGTACGATTAGCATTGGTTTTAGGAGAATACGCTACCTACACAATATCGGCGATGTAAGCTTAAATGCCCATCACAACAAACATTTTTTGAAAACCTTAACTTCCTCCGTCAACAGCTAGTTAGCTTCATACCGTTTCACCCTTAGGGGTTGCTCCATTTTTTCACCCCCAACTTGAAGAACAAGTTTATAAGAACCGGGCTTTAAAAATTTTCGATAATGAAAAAAATAGGGTTCCATACTTGTTTCCGTTGCGGTTTGCAAATCCCAACTGAATTGATTAAACCCTTCTTTAGCCTCCCATTCATTGGTCCATCGAATGGCCTCTCCTTCGAGCACCGATAACTTTACGACCCCTCCCTCTTTTAACCAAAATGAAATAGGAAAAGACAAGATAGTAGACGCCTCTACTTCTCGATACATGGGCCGAACCTTCGGACTTGTCATGGTGGGGAGGGTATATAATTGATTAACCTTCGGAGGCCAAGTTGTGGCAAGAGCCTCATGCAAGGTTTTTAAGTTGACACGGTAAATCCCCCGACCGTGTGTTCCTACCACAAGGTCTTTAGAAGGTTCCTGTATTTCCATATCCCCGATACTGACAGCAGGCATTCCTTCGCCTAGAAGCGCCCAGGATTCGCCAAAATTCGTGGAGACATATACTCCTCGGTACCCGCCCGCATACAATACATTTTCATACACAGGATCTTCTAATATGACATTTATGGGCTCATCTGGCAGATTGCTCCGAATCGACACCCAGTTTTCACCGTATTCATCCGAACGGAATAAGTACCCGCCTAATTCATCATAGTTAATTCCAGTCAAAGCAGCGTATACTCTGCCTTCCTTGTGTCGAGAAGCATAAATACTCCGAATATAGAAATTGGGCAATCCAATTGAATTCTCCTTCCAATGTGCACCATCATCTTTACTTGTCCAGAAAACGCCTCGATCTCCACCGAAATACAATAAGCCTGGTTGCAATTGAGATTCTACAAGCGCCCCAGCAGCAACGGAATTTCTTGTGGAATCTGCTGAACGAGAAAGGTCAGGACTAATGACTTGCCAATTATCGCCCCTATTTTCCGTTTTGAAAACATAGTTCCCGCCGATATAAAGCCGATCAGAGGCATGTGGAGAAATAAAATAGGGCGCGATAAAGTTAAAATCGAGCTCACCTCTTTTCTCTTTTGGCAATCTCGGCCTAATACGTGTTATGGTATCAGCCTTCATATCTTTTCGCATTACAGCACCATTTTGAGCGCTAAAATAAATGGTATTGGGGTCAGTGGGATCTACCTGCGTAACGCAACCATCGCCTCCGCTCCAGGGGTCCACCCAGAAATACTGCCAAGTATCTGGAAAGTCGGGATTCCAAGGCCTAGCCGAGCCATAAGCCGTAGCGTCATCCTGGGTTCCGCCAAAGATTCGATAGGGTTCCTCTTGATCCGTCGTGATATCATAAAATTCTCCCGCAGGTATATTGTTGAAGTGCTGCCAACTTCCCCCTCTATCATAACTAACATATAACCCCCCATCATTTCCAAGCACTAAATGGTTGGGGTTTTGAGGATGAATCCAAAGTTCACAATGATCCAAATGGAGTGTCTGTGCTGCACTTGGGTTCATATGAAAGACACGCCCCCCCACGAGATCAAATGTTTTACCTCCATCTGCACTATGAGCCATTCGAACACCTAGTCCATATATTTCATCATCGTCGATAGGGTTCACATAAATATCAGTAAAGTACCAGCCAATTCTGGGGAAAATCAGGAGATCTTCCTCATGGGTTCTAGTCCAGGTCTGGCCACCATTATCTGTCTTATAAATTTCTGCTGCTCGACGAACATTTCGATTTAGATTATCCATCAGGGCATACACCTTTAGTGGATTGGTATGGGAAACCGCCAAGCCTGTCCGGCCTTTTTTTGGCCCCTCCGGCAAGCCAACATCCAATCGCTTCCAAGTATCACCTCCATCTTGGCTACCATAAATGCCCGTTTTTGGGCCACTTAAATTTGGATGGTGCTCCCACATCGATACATAAACGACATCCGGATTGGAAGGTGCAATGACTACATCATTCGCTCCGGTATTCTCATCGAGGTACAAAACTTGTTGCCAGCTTTTCCCTCCATCTTTAGTACGGTACAAACCTCTATTCGTATTCGTTGACCAGAAATGGCCAAGGACAGCCACAAAAGCAATATCAGGGTTCTTTGGATGAATTACAATCTCACCAATATGCCAGGAATCCTCTAACCCCAAGTGTCGCCAGGATACCCCTCCATCATCCGATCGATAAACGCCAACCCCTGGCATCGTAAAATTACGTGCCTTCTTGAGACTTTCACCAGTTCCAACATAGATCACAGAAGGATCGGAAGGAGCTAGAGCAATATCGCCAATTCCCAGTGCCGCTTTTTCTTCGAAAATAGCCTTCCAACTCAAACCATTATCCGTCGTCTTCCAAAGATTTCCGGATCCAAAAGCCGCATACATAGTTCCTGGGATGGAAGGGTCCACTTGGACAGACTCCACCCGAGCCGAATTCACAACCGGCCCCAATAATTCCCATTGAAGATGAAAGTTACTTTGCGATTTCAGGTCCAGATATTGATCAAAAGAACGGAGCAAAGGAGAGGGGGGAGTTGTTTGACTACAAATTAGAACGGCAAAATTCAGAAGTAGTAAAATTGAACAGCTTAGTTTTTTCATATTAGACGATTGGACGAGCAATGAAAATAGCAAATAATACTCGCCCCTAAAAAAACACTGGAGCTACACTTTAGCATTAATAAATTAAGCGCTCATCTATTGAAGTTAAATCAACACTTTGGCGTAAAATATCAACTCTATTTTGAAAAATCAGTGCTCTTTTGTGGAAAAACAACAATGATGAAAAACATCAGATTATTATTCTTGGGCGTTTTAAGCATTGCGATCTCTTCTTGTAAGATCGCAGATATCAGTGAGGTCTCAAACTTGACTCCAGAGGAATCCGAGCAAATTGCAAAAGCGAAGCTACAAGAAACGATTGTAACACAGGGGTTTGCCATACTTGAGGAGAAGAATGTTTATCAATTTCGAGCTACTGATCATTGGCCTGGGTTGATGGGAGGCATAGCTAAAATATGGCCAAACAAAACTACAAATTTCATCTTCAAGCACAACTTCAACACCTTTGATGGGAGTGCCTTGTTATTGGATGGCAAAAAAGAAGGAACGCTGATTGGATTACAATCCTGGGTGTACTACGAAAAAGACAGTTCGACTGCCCCTATAGAAATACTAGATACTGGCGAAAAATTTAACAAATTGGAATTTGGATTAGTAGTCTTCCATTATTTCCTCGAGCTCCCCTATCGCCTCTATCACGCACCAATCCATCGCTACTATGGCCAACGAGAATGGAAGGGGCAAACCTATGATTTGGTCTTTGCCACCTGGGGGAGTGAAGCTGCCAACCCTGCCTATGATCAATACATACTTTGGATCAATACAGAAACCAAGTTGGCGGACTATTGCATATACACTTTGCGAGACAATAGCAATCCGTTAACGAGTCATAAATACGGCTCAATAGCTTACCTGGATTACCGCAATATTGAAGGATTTCAGGTTCCGTTTAAAATGCCCGTTTTATTGGATGATGGCGTCGTAAAAAAGCCTTCCTTGGACAAATACTTCCATCAGTTGAGTTTAGAGGATTTTTCCCTGGGTGGCTTTGAAGAGCAAGAACTCTACCCTTTGCCGAATTTACCTGCGATGGGAGATAGTAAATAAGCAGTCGATGGGCTTGTGTAAAAAATTAGAACTTAGTATTACACGCACGCCGTCTTTTCCATCGATTGTCTTCCACAATATGGCTTTGGCGGCCTCACCTTCGTTCTAGTAACTACGACAGGAGTTTAACTACAAAAGAGCCTACAGCAGACTCCGAAGGGCCTCTACAGGCTTATTTCCTTAACTATACCCGTCCTGCGCTCTTTTTTGTTTAACTTAAAACATTAGAAAGGTATACCCGCTTGAAATGAATCTAAAACAACTGATCTACTGTTTTTTATGGCTGGGGCTTTCACTGTCCTGCTCAGCTCCATCCTCATCCAATTCAAATACCAGAATTTGGTCATCTGACGATCGAGATTTCTTAACTACACATCTACAGACGAGCCTAGATGCTATTATATCCGCTGTAGACACTATCACAGAAGAACAATGGAATTGGCAACCAGATTCCAACACCTGGTCTATTGCATTAGTAGTAGAACATTTGATTACACACGAGGAATTATTTTATCGAGAGGTACGAGTACTTAGCAATCTACCTAGTCTGCCTAGTGTAGAAAACACAGCATTTGCTATTGATGAAGCCATTATGAGTTATCAGGATATAACCGATCAGAACCGAGGGGAAGCTCCATCCTATTTGGTTCCAAAAGGAAGATGGTGTAAAAAGAGCACTGCATTAGAAAGCTATCTAGACAGCCGACAAGCCATGATCGAATTTGCAAGCACGACAGCAGTTAATCTGCGATCCTATTACACAAAAAGTGGCCGAGGTCCCACGACCTATCGAGATCTCCATCAATTGCTTTTAATTAGCGTGGCACACACCCATCGCCATGCTAAACAAATTAGATCTCTACTCGATCATCCGGAATTTCCCAAAAGAGATAATATGTAAACGTCCTACCTCATTCCTCAAAACTCAACTGACGCCCTTCTTTGGCTGCCTTTTCATCCATGCCGGCACCAATTGCCATACCTATGCTCATGCCAATAGGAATACCTATACCGATAAATGCCATATTATCCAAAGCTACTCCAAAAGCCGTCCCCATAGAAACGCCAAAGGCACCCATGCCTATAGCCATCCACAGATTACGATAATGGCCTTTTGGCACGATTTTCAGTTCTTTTTCTAGTATTTTAATCACACCATATTTCTCTTTTCTCAACACTTTCTTCAAACCCTTTGTGGGCCCATTAAAAGAATTAATACGCTGAATGCACGCATTAATTTGATCTTGAACATTAGTAGGAATCTCCCGGCTATTGATTTCAGTCAATAGGCTTCTAAAAGATCCGTACTTCTTACTTAGCTTTTCGTCTGTTGTAATTTCAGGTCTGTTCTTCAGACTTTCAATTTCCATGCTTGAGGTTTTCTTTGTTCTATGATTTTATTTCCCCGTGCTTATTCAAACGACGGTGATCCAGATACTTTCAACTTAAATGAAAAAGAACAGGAAGTACATATTTCTAGACAAAAGGCAAGAGGATTGCTACCAAATTCATTGGTTCACCTTGGTCAAGGATTGTCCAAAGTAATGCTACTATGTTTCAGTCGACTGAGTTGGTAGAATTAACCCCCTAAGTATGAGGACACAATTCTCCTGAAAGATATGACAGGCTCACTCCTCAAACCTGAGCAACAGTTAGAGAAGCTGGTCGAAACAGGGGGGCTACAACTGCTACTAGCGGCAGAGTGAGAATACCTGGGTGTAGTCACAAAGTTTTGATGCGATTCGGGCTATCCGAATCTATCGGTAGGCCGCTAAAATTTGCTGCTGAAGTATTTCTTTGGTTTGTTCATTTGTAAAGGCGTGCGCTATTGCCTCTAGGTTACAACGCAAGAAATGGGCCTTTTCCCAACCAAAAACGCGTTCTAGAGTGGTATACTCCTCTCTTAGGGTAACATTAGATATGGTCCTGGCATCCGTGTTGATACTCATGGAAACACCCGATCGATATATCTCGTCTATACGATGGTCTTCGATCTTGTCATAGATAGCCGTTTGTATATTACTAGTCGGGCAGACTTCTAAATGGATCCCTTCTGCTTTTAAAAAAGCCATCAGTTCTGGATCTTCCACACTTCGCACACCATGGCCGATTCGTTTCGGATGAAAATGACGTAGTGTTTCCCAAACGCTGTCTGCTCCACGTGCTTCACCAGCATGGGCAGTGCAAGAGATACCCTGTTTTTTGGCGTACTTGAAGGCTTTGATGTGTGCATCAATCGGGAACCCCGCCTCATCAGCAGCAATATCGAACCCCACTACATTGGTCCCTTTGAATTGCTCTACCAACTTCACCGTTTCCATGCTTTGTTCCTGGGTATAATGTCGCAGGGTAGCTAGGATCAAGCCCGCTTTGATTCCTGTCTTCTCCATCCCTTCGATAGTGGCAGCATGAACAATCTGTACTACTTCTTGTGGACTGAGTCCTTTTTCTGTATGCAGCAGCGGCGCAAATCGGATCTCAGCATAGATCACATGATCTGCTTTCAGTTGTTCGAATAAATCGACGGTAACAGCCCATAGTTGTTCCGCTGTTTGCATCAACTCAATCCCCTTCGCCGCTCGGGTTATATAGTCCGCCAGATCATTGCATTTGGCGGGAGCGATGTAATCTGTTTTGAATTCCTCTTCAGTAATTGAAGGTTTTAGTTGCTGCACTACTTTATAACTCAATGAACAATCTAGGTGCAGATGCAGCTCAATTTTAGGAAAGTTGCTATAATCCATAATACATTACTTTACGGCCTCCTGGAGCATAGAAAGGAATTTTGCTCGGGAAGCTTGAAAAACGACTTCAATATTGGGGGCATTATTGGTAACTCCTACATGATCTACGACCGTTTGTCCGCGGGTTACTCCATCAGCGATAATCACCTCGACATATAAATGGGCCGTCTCTGTAGCCACCTCTTCATCCATAGCAATAGCGATGGCAATAGGGTCAGGCAAGTCGAAGCCCGGTAGCTTGGTCACATCAGTCGAAAAATTCTTTACGATGTTTTGAATATCCATACAGAACTCTGCCAATGGCGTACCGATCGATCTAATTTCTTGGCAAAGGTCGGGGTCGATGCAGGCGTGATTGCGGGAGATATCCCAGCCTACCATCTTCATCTTCATTCCCGATTCAAAAACCATTTTAGCGGCCTCGGGATCTACCCATATATTGAACTCGGAAACAGGCGTGATATTGCCTCGACCTTTCCCTACGCCGCCCATAATTGTACATTGCTTGACCAAGGGCGCAATCTCGGGTGCTTTTGCTAGAGCCAGGGCAATATTGGTCAAAGGCCCTAAGGTCACTAACTCGATTTCATTAGGAAATTCTTTGATCGTATCTATGATCACATCAATGGCATTTCCAGGAGTTGGCACTCGTCCAGAGAGCGGGAGTCCAATATCTCCCATGCCATCTGTGCCATGTACAACTTGCGCCGTATGTAATTCTCGGAGTAGCGGTTGGGCCGCTCCGGCAAAAGTGGGAATTTGTTTTCCACAAAGTTCCAAGGTGTATAAGGCGTTTTGCAGAGCCTGAGAAAGAGGTACATTGCCTGCCACAACGGTGATAGCTTCAACTTGAATATTGGGATTGGCAAGGGCCATAACCAAGGCCACAGCGTCATCGGAGGCGGTATCGGTGTCTATTAAAATATGTCTCATCGGGTAGGAATATGGATTTTTACGACTTTATTACAAGTTAAGGTGACTCAAATTCAAATGGAAATTTGCAAATTGCAAAAAGGAAGAGCCACTGTCTTTGTATCTTATACTTATAATATAAGGTTATGTCAAGGACATTTGTCCCACTGGCTGATTTCATATTTCAATGATACGAACCAATACCCATATTCTAGAGGAGATTAGACGCCTGGCAGGTATTCCTTCCGGCGACTGGAAGATTATCAAACGCAAGCTGCGAGCGGGACAGCGATTGATCTGGCAAGGGGATGCCCCTAAGCATGTGTATTGCCTCATAGATGGATTAGCCAAGTGTTTTATCACGGAAGAAAACGGGCAGGATTTTCTACTGGAATTTTTGGGGGAAGGTGAGATCATCGGTGAATTGGAGATGCTGAGTGAGAAGGACTACATGTCAAGCATTGAAGCAATCACGGATCTTTCTTTTTATCAGATCAGCAATCCTGACTTCATGGCGATGTTGGAAAAACTCCCATCATTCAATAAGCTTATGCTGGTAGAGCTTGCGAATAGAGTGACCCAAACGGCCCGTCGAGCCTCCTATCAGCAGGTCTACCCGCTAGAATATGCCGTATTGAAAATCCTCTACGTGTTCTCCGAGCACGAACAAACCATTTCCAAGAAGGATATGGCTGACTACCTGGGTATTTCTATCCGAAGCCTTAATCGGGTGTTGAAACAACTTCGGGAACGCAAAATCATACAACCCGAAGAGCAAACCTTGATTGCTTCTTCCTCAGCGCGGTTGTTGGAGGCGATGGAGGCCTTCTATTAAGCACCGACACTTCGGAAATCTTAAAGATTATCGAAGTGTCGGTGGGCGGAAGTGGTCCTACTCCCTCGAGCCTGGCTCATTAAAGGAACGCTTCTTCCGATTTCTGCGCTTCCCTTTCTTCCCTTGTTCGAATCGATAAGAGAAATTCAGGTAGGCCACGCGAGTGAGGCTTTTCCTAAAACTCTCCTCCCGAAAATCTTGGCCCAGCCATTCATTGAAGTATTCCAAGGTGTCGAAGACATCTGTGACCCTCAAACCAATACTTCCTTTATTACGCAAAACTTTCACATTAACGGCTACATCCAATTTACTACGGGCCGCATAGAAACTAAAACGCGATCGAGTATCTCCCCAGTAAAACCAACTGAAATCCAAGCGCCATTTCTTGCCTATATTGAATAACTGTTTAGCAGTAAGATTGAATCGACTTAGTCGGTTGCTCCCGAAGTCATTTTCCAGCTCACTGAGTTGCTCTAGGTAATAGTTTGCATTGACCGTTGTACGAGTCCAACTAGCCGGAAAAAAAGCAAATGCTCCTTCTAATCCGTAGGCATCACTCCTTCCTTCATTAATAAATTGTTGAAAGGTTCGTTGATCTGTTTCACTAAAGACATAGGTGGAAATCAACAGATTGGTCTTGGCCCGATAAAAAAGAGTCGGTGTAAATGACCAAATCTTATCCGTGAATCGGGCGCTCCATTCGATATTCTGAGAAAATTCGGGTTGGAGGTTCGGGTTTCCTGCACGCTGAAAAAAGCGATCATTCGAATTGGTAAATGGATTGATATGATATAAATTCGGGCGAGAAATACGGCGATTGAAGGCCAAATTGAAAGTTACTTTATCGCTATAGAAATAGTTGAGATGTGCGGAGGGAAAGAAATTTTGGAAGCGTTGACCGACAAAAGATTGAGTAGACGTAAAATCCCCTCCATTTTCATACCATTCCCAACGCAACCCTAATTGCAATTGCCATTTTGCCCATTTCTTTTTCAATAGTCCATAGGTACCAAGTATATTTTCATCGTAGGAGAAGGTGGTATTTAAAACTTGTGGATTACTCAGGTTAGCAATAAAATCTTGGCTATTATCTACATTTTTATTGGTCCATAACACGCCAGCCTCCAAGTGTGCGCCCAGTGATTTGATGGGCTGCTCCAGGTCCAATGCCCAATTGGCAATCCGCGTATTGTATTGGATATTATTTTGCGATGTATCGCCAGGCAGTATGAAGGTAGCCGGCAACGCATTCTTGTTATCAGAGAAATGGAAATCGAATTCCAAAAAGTTGTCTTTTTCGGCAAAGTAGGTCCGGTAATTCAAATTATATTCATCCGTTCGATGCTGGTGTGTATTTAGAGAAGAGAATTCAAAAGGTATCCAGGCATTGGGTGACTCTAATTCTTGTCCAGTTACACTGGCAGGAATGTCATGAGAGTTATCTGTAAACGCTAAGGATAATGATAGTTCATTTTTGGCATCAATAAACCAATCTAAATTCCCCTTTAAACTTTTAACCAACCCATCAAATTCCGACGCTCCAATCTGTGAGTAGGGAGAACCACCTCCAATTCTCTCTCGCGTTCGTTGCGTCTGATTCCACGATTCTCCGTAGTTGCCAGAAAGCCCGACATTAAGCTTTGGACTGCCATAATTCAATTGCACACCAGTGTTAAATGCTCCATTACTATTGACTCGTCCATTGAACGAACTAACCCAACCCGATTCATTTTTACGTTTAGTAATAATATTTATAATCCCGGTCAGTCCATCTGCTTGATACTTGGCAGAAGGAGAGGTAATCAATTCTACTTGTACCATTTCTTGGGCCGATATCTGGCGCAATACTTCAGCACTGGACAAGGGCGAGGGCTTGCCATTAATCAAGATATTCACATTATTACTGCCTCTAAGCATAACTTCACCTTCGGCTGTGGTTTGTACCTCGGCCAATTGCTGCAGCACTTCCCCGGCATCTCCGCCAATGGATTGCAAGTCTTTGCCCACATGGATCACCTTACGATCTACCAAATACTGGGTGGTACTTCGTTCACCTTGTACTACCACCTCCTCTATATCTAGTGCTAAAGCTTGAAGCGGAATGATCAAGGCCGTATCGCCAGCCAGTTTCAGCTCTTGCTCTTGGATTTCATAACCTACAAAACTATAGGTCACTTGATATTGGCCGGGAGCTACTTGTAGTTCAAATACGCCTGCTTCGTTGGTCGAGGTACCGGCAGCAAATTGGTCATTAGCATCTTTCACAACTACGGTCACCAAGGGTAATGCTTCTCCATTTTCATCATCTTTGACATTACCAGTAATAGTAGAGAGAGCTTGACAGAAAACCCCACATGAGATAAAGAGTAAAGAAACAAGTGTACAAAGTCGTTTCATTGGGTTGAATTTAGTCGAGTGCAAAAAATGGGGGGCAGAATGACTCGAAAGGTGATTTCTTAGAAGCTGTTAAAGCTATGTCCTAACAGCTTCTCAAGCCTCCTGCCCCAATTCTTTTATTTTTCTGGGTTCTTAATGCTTTTTGTCATCACCACAAGGTCTTACTTAAAAAGGCTGGTGGTATTGTGAGCCATCGTAAAAACTTCTCTGGCAGCGATTTCACCATTCGTGCCGTAGTATACCATTCGGCCCACAATTTTACCTTTATCCGGGGTACCGATCAATTTTAGAACTCGACTATCTGGCAGATCAACTCGCATGTGCAATTCATTTGATTTACATAACCAGGCATCCATCTGTGTTTCTGGAATATTTAGCGCAGAGATACTCGTAATCGCTTTCATCTGCTTCTTTTTCTTGCCATCCACCAATTGTATTTGAAGTGGAATGATTTCATTGTTGTAGGTAAAGCTTCCCTCCCAGTCTCCAATTAGAGCCGCCTTGTTGACTGGAGGTGGTGCTGAACAAGATTGTGCCATCATCGGAGTAGCTGCCAAAAAATAGAGGATTGTGATTAGACTTAAAGAAAAAAAACTGCTTTTCATGTTGCTTAATTTTTAGAGCTAAGGAATGAGATTTCCATAAAGACTACATCAGCTCCGGGTGATTAAATATGGTAGCAAGTTGAAGGAATTCTGCATGGCAATGGGATAGCCATCTCTTAAAGCGGGCTAAAGGGTAGTTAAATGACTTAATGAAAACTTAATAGCCCCACCAAAGCCTGATTCTAACTGTATATTTAGGTATCAGATACGACCAGATTCATCTTATGAAGAATACCAATCATGAAATTTAGTGCATCTCACATATGGATTATTAGTGCCGTAGCCGCCGCCGCTTTAGTAGGCCTTGTAGCCATTCAATTGAATTGGCTCCGGGGAGTCTTCCACGAAAGAGAGGAAAAACTGACCGATCGTATGGAGAAATTGCTAGAGGTTGTCAATCAATACTATGAAGTAGAAATGGAGGGCCGGTACAACATTGATGCTATGGTGGTAGGGCAAAATGTACAAGAACAAGACCGGTTCCTAGGACACTTTGACAGTATGTTCAAAGAGGTGCTACGTAATGAGGGATTAAATGCTTCTTTTGAATATGGCTTAATCAGCTGTAAAAGCGATCAGTTTAAGTGGTACACCGACCTTAGCCTTGAAAATAATATTATGGATGGGCATACTGTGCGTTTGGGGGGGTGCGGAAAATTGGAGGCCTCACCTAGTGGCGAACATCTTCACTTCTATTCTATCCTGCCTCGCAAATCCTTTTTCATCTTCAAGCAATTGGGCTTGGCGATAGGTAGTTCTATTCTATTTATTCTAATGTTGATTGGCGCTTTTACCTATACCTTAGTCACCATACGCCGGCAAAAGAAGCTTTCTGAAATGAAAAGCGCCTTTATTAACAACCTTACACACGAATTCAAGACTCCAATCGCGACCATCTCACTTGCCGCACGCACACTCAATCGAATGGGACCTGGAGCTGACTTTCAAAAAACAAAAGCATACGCTAGCTTAATCGATCAAGAAAGCAAGCGATTGGAAAACCAAGTAGATAAGATCTTACAAATGGCCGTGATTGACGCTGGCAATTTTTCGTTAGACCTGAAGCGTGTCAATGTGCATCAAAGTATTGAACAGGTATTGCAAAGCCTACAGTTGATCATAGAGAAAAAGGAAGCTTTCGTAGAGTTGCACTTGGACGCTAGGAACTCGTGGATAAAAGCGGATGAACTTCACTTCTTCAATATTCTATATAACATTGTTGACAATGCCATTAAGTATAGCCCAGAATATCCATTGGTCCGAATTCGCACCGCCAACACACCTGATTTAACGATATATATCGAAGACAGCGGGATTGGTATGAGCAAAGAAGAACAACGGCAAATTTTTTCGGCTTTCTATCGGTCCGAAACCGGAGACTCCCACGATGTCAAAGGCTTTGGCCTTGGCTTGAGCTATGTGCAGAAGATGGTGCAAGCGCACGAAGGAAAAGTTGCTGTTAGCAGCCAGTATGGGGTTGGCACACAATTCCAACTCACGTTCCCCACTATTCCCGCACCAGAAACAGCTACTTATGCCTAAGATACTAGTCGTAGAAGATGATCCAGGATTCGGGTATATCTTAAAGGAATACCTAGAAATGAATAGCTTCGACGTAACACTGATAACACACGGAAAGAACATTCAGCAAATAGTCGATCGCCACACCTTCGATGTATGCCTGCTAGATATTATGCTGCCTGGTAAAGATGGTTTTACCATTGCAAAAGAAATTAAGGCCATAGAACCAGACCTCCCCTTCCTGTTCGTAACGGCCAAATCTCTAAAAGTAGATAAGTTGAAAGGGTTTCGATTAGGCTGTGATGATTTCATTGTTAAACCCATTGATGAAGAGTTATTGATCGCCAGGATTCAAGCCATTATCCATCGTTCTCAACGTGGAAAAGGAGGCGGACCATCTCAGCAGTTATTTGATATTGGTCTTTACCAATTGGATGTTAGCAACCAGCGCCTAACTGGTGCTGCTGATCAAAAGATATTGACAGAACGTGAGTGTAAATTACTACAGCTTCTTTGTGAACATCAAAATCAATTGCTTACCCGTAAAAAGGCCCTCAGAGAAATTTGGGGTACACACGATGAGTTTAGTCGCAAAAGTATGGATGTTTTCATTTTCCGATTGCGAAAATATTTAGAGGAAGATGCCTCAGTCCAGATTCGGAATGTACACGGTAAAGGTTTTATTCTTGAAACAAAAGAATGAACTGATGTAAAATCCAATGCTCTACTAGCAAAAGGTAAATGGATCTGAGGTAACTTCTTCACCCTTTATCTTAATGAAAATTCGATAGGTCGTGTGCTTGATCAGTTTATGAGTCAGTTCTCTTTCATGTTTTGGTTTTTGTTAGCGTAAGAACCCGTCCTGATTTTTTCTCCACCAACTGTTTCTTCTTTTATTTCTCGGACCAAATCCACCGAGTGTGTCATAAAGGATTTGTCCGTGGACTTTCGAATAGAAACTTCAGCGGTAATTTCCTTATCAATAGGCTCATCGGGCAAGGGATAATAAGACTGCTGAAAAGAGATGGTTTTGGTGGCATGCTGCAGAAAATCCAAGGTATCAGGAGTTCTTGGTGTAGGAAAAAACAAAATACTGATTGATTTCATGTCCCCAGGCAAATTTGTTTTTGACGAAAGTCGATTACATCCCGAGAAAGAGATCATAATTCCTGCTAGAGTGGGTTCCTCAGATAAAGGGGGCATCGAGATGTGCCACTTTGTAAGAACAACCGCAGAGGAGGTATAAATGCGCAGCCGGTTTTGGATGGGCCGTAAGGTTTATCATATGAGGCAATTCACTCAAGGCTTACTAAATACAATAGTAAACAAGCCCTTTGTGAAGCGTAAACTTCTCTCTAAGGAGATTGGGATCAAGATGTTTCATCATTGCTCACAGGAGTATCATAACTTGGCAGAACTGCTACCGAAACTGTATGTGGAGGAAAATATAGATTAGTTGTAGCAGCCATATGGATACCAAGACTAGTTTAACCTTTTGCTTTAAAACAAGAGTCACCTTTAGAAAGCTTTTGCCAATCTAGCGATTAGCAAAAGCTCATTATTTAATTTGCGTTGGCCTTATAAAGTTATTCGAACTTTGAGTTCGAAACCCAGCGGCGCTAGCTTACGATGACAAAGCCTCTTCCGAATCAATATTGGCCATGCAAATCTCATTTTCCCGCCGGAAGCAGTATATTATTCTATGGTAACCGCCTTCATATATAACTCTGTGAAACAACACAATACATTATTTCCTTCCCAAAAAGGGCTTTAGTTCTTGTGGTAAGTCTCCTAAAATGTCTTTGGCAGAATAGCAATACTTATGGCATCTTAGAGCTATCAGTATTAAGCACTATCTATAAAGTATCAAGACTATTCTGATCAGAATGGTCCAAGATCAAATAGCGGAACAATAAATTAAGCTTAATACATAGGTATCCGACCATTCACCTTATCTCTCCTCTGTTATTTGGAAATACACCTGTTCCTAATAAACTATCCACTTTCCTATAGGATACAATTAACTAAACCTAATACCTAAACATTTATCATGAAAAAACCTATTCTAACCCACAGCAAAAACAAGTTCTCCCATGCCGCGGAGAAACTACTCAAGCTATCCCTTTTGCTCTGCTTTCTAATTTGCTTTTCCTCCCTTCCTTCCGCTGGAGGACAAAGCAATACCATAACTCTAGGCAAATGGGTAAATGGCGTATGGCAAAACGATAACTATCGGTTCCAAAATGGAAATGTGTACAAAGGTTCTACAGTCATAGCAACAGGGGTCACCGAGATGTACAAAGACTTTGGTATTGTTACCAATTCTACCACTGGCGCAGGAAGAGAAGAAGAAGTACTCGTAATCATGAAGAGCGGAGAAAGCAAGCATAAAGTCTACCGTGATAACAATTTCAACACCGTCTATCTTAAGCAAAAATTAAGCTGTGCTACTGTTGGCCTCGACCTTTATGGGAAAAAAGTCTTCCAGGGAACCCGTGAGATTTTGAGTAATTGCGAAGTGCTAAGGTGTGAGAATAATTACACCTTAGCGCATCTGCACGATGGACAAATCAAGCTATTTGCCCCCTCTACCAGTAATCCAAACAATTGGTTGACCATCAAGCAGATCATTACAATTGATAATATCTCCTATTTCCTAAAGAGTGACAATACTGTATGGAAACTAGATGGAGATGTTGCGAATCCGAGCCAAATTGGTTCTGATGCCGATTTACTGCAGGAGAACGATAATCAACTCATTAAAATCGATTCCCAAAACGACTATTTTAGGTGGACCGGTTCGCAGTGGCGTTCCCTGACACCTAATTATGTATCAGTTAGCCCAGACATGATTGAGGAAGGCTTCTGGTTTTTTGTACAGGCCAAAACAAACCTAAACAGCTCAGACATTGCTAATCATAGATTAGGGCTTTGCCTAATGAACTCAGGGGAATTAGGGGTGGAGACCATTCCTGCCACTGGAAATTGCGATCGCTTCCTATGGAGAACGAAAACGCTTCCCAATGGCAAACGACTTTTGATCAACAAAGCTCAAAAGGAATTCAATCCTCTTTGGCTTACGGCAAGTGGCCAGCCGACATTTTCGACTGGTGATGGTAGTAAAGATTGGGACCTCACGCTTCCCAACCGAACCAACCTAGGCACCAATGCCTATCAAATTAAAGGTTTTAACAACAAGGCACTGTCTTACACTAGCGGGAGGGTAAGCACTAAAACTACAGCCACCAATGATCTAGAACAGGTATGGGTTTTACAATTCAATCAGATGGTCAAAGACTACTTTCTACCAAGACCGACCACAGCCAACTTGAATGCACACTACAAACCCAGTACCAATAATAATATTCAGGAACTCCAATGGAACGGAAGTACAAATGCGCTCAATCTTCTTAATGAATCGGCCTTCAGTCAACTACAATCAACTATTAGTCAATCCTATGGGCAGATTCAGGCTTCATACAATAAGTTCCTAAAGGGAGATCACGGCGTTCACTTTTTTGCCACCAAAACGAGTAGTGATTGGGTGATCATCAACTATTACTTCAACATTAATAATATGATGAACGCCGTCAACCTGCCCAAACCCAATTACAGTGGTGTGACGACCAATGATCTCAGTATCATGAATGGTCGAAACCTGGTGATCATTAATAAAAATGATCTAAGTGCAAGCGTTCCTCAGCAATATTTCTCCAGGAACTTTGATAAGTTTTATGTTTCTCGAAATCGAGGGGGTGCAGGGTACAGACTTCCGTTCCGAGATGCCATCCTGACTTCCGAGGAATTGACTTGTAAAACAGGGATCACCAATCGCCCACTCGATCAATCATTTAGAAGGTTTGATCACGGCATTCACGAATTTGGTCATGCTCTCCAGGAGTTAGGCAGATGGGTAGACATTGTGAAAGCGACTATCAACAGAAGGGTCGAAATAGCTTTGGCTGGCGGCGGTGACGCAAGGACTATACGCGATAGAGAGCGCAATCAAGTTTGTTTTGACTGTTTCGAAAATTCGACTAGTCCAGAGTGTATTTGTTTCATGCTACAGAAATGGTTTAATAACTCAAATGACAGCGAATTCTACCCCAATAGTAGAGCAGCCAATGATTCAAAAAGAGAAATCATGGAAATCATATTCAACAATGACAATACCTGGATGCCTGCCAAAGATTTACGCGAAAACGGTTATTTACCTTCAGGGGATTCTAGCCCTAACATTGCCAAAGGGAAAGAGGCTACACAATCCTCTACTGCCTCCTGGAGTTCAGTAGATGGGGCAGCTAGTAGAGCCGTGGATGGTAACACCATGGGAAACTGGGTCTCCAATCAGACCAATACCGTGACGCACACCAGAACTCAAACTGATCCTTGGTGGCAGTTGAACTTGGGAGACCTATATGACATCAAAGGACTTAAGATATGGCGACGAATGGACTGTTGCTTAGACCGTTTACAAGATTTTTACATCATGGTATCCTCCAATCCTATAGCGTCCAGCAGTAAGACAGGAGATCAAGTAATACACGGCCCTCTACGTTTTGACAATGACACAGATACCCATCTGTCGCTCCCTGCTAATATAAAAGGACAATACATCCGAATTTTTGTCGATACTAAGGGTGCTGAGTTCCCCCTTTCTATAGCTGAAGTTGAGGTTTTTGGTTCAAGACCTACTACTACTAATGTCGCTAAAAATAAGCCTACCACCCAATCTTCTACTGCCAGATGGAGTAATGTGGATGGCGCTTCTACGAGAGCAGTAGATGGTAATACCTTTGGAAACTGGGCCTCCGATCAGACCAATACGGTGACGCATACCAGGACTCAAGCTGATCCGTGGTGGCAAGTTGACTTAGGCGAGCAATATGATCTTACAGGCATTCGGGTTTGGCGACGAATGGACTGCTGTATGGAACGTCTGCAGAATTTTTATGTGATGGCGTCCGATCAGCCTATTACAATAAATAGTAGGACCGGTAATCAGGTTCTACAGGGCCCTATCAGCTTTGACAATACCACTGATACTCATGTATCTATTCCAGCGAATCTTCGAGGGAGATACGTTCGAATTTTTATAGATTCTCAGGGAGAAGAGGTACCGCTTTCCTTAGTAGAAGTTGAAGTGCTCACTGAAAATTAATTGGCCCATAGTCTCTATGCTATGAAGGTGCTTTATTAATCACTGAGGGACTTAAGGGGTTTATCACCCCCTTAAGTCCTTCTATTATGTAGACCGCATTTACCTCAACAGGGATAACTGGTCTTAAGGCGAACAAGATACTTGCACAAGGTCACTTCTCGGCCAGCAAAGTCAGAGGGTAGCTACTTGATTATATCGTATTTAGTAAGGGAGAGACAAGTTACCCTGATTAACCCCTAACGGATTGAAGATGACTTGGGCATTTCCTAGCGGAGACTAAACCATAAACGCTCGATCAAGAGCATAGTAGCAAAGCTTTTATTAACATTCGAACACCTTTTTTCCTCCTCCAAACAAAGCAAAGCTTGCTTCAAATAGAGCAAGTTGGCCGCTCCTATTACTCGACTTACCTTTATTGACACACCATTCGATCACCAAACCACTGTTATTTATGAAATCGATCTACTATAGCCTCCTATTAGGTATGGCCCTTGGCCTACCTACACTCTTGACAGCACAAGCTCCTACCGCAAAAAAAGCCAAGGTCATGGTATTAGGGACATGGCACTTCAATAACCCGAATCAGGACATGTACAATGTAAAATCTGATGATGTTACTACCGAACGAAGGCAGAAAGAAATAGATGCAGTAGCCGATATGTTAGCCAAGTTCAAACCTACCAAAATTGCAATTGAAACACCTTGGCAAAGCCGTTATGACACCTTAGATCAAAAGCATTACCAAGCTTATCGAAAAGGAGAATATACCTTAAAAAAAGGCGAGGATGAGCAAATAGGATTCCGCCTTGCCAATAAGTTAAATCATTCTAAAATCTACTGTATTGATCACCGCCTGAACCTTCCTTTTGAAACGATGATGGGTTATGCTCAGAAGAACAATCAAATGGATATCCTGCAACCCGTCTTTAAGCAGATCGAAGCCTTTATGGGGGAATTCCAAGGCCAATTAGAGAAACGCACTATTGGAGAATCACTTAAGGCTATGAATGATCCAGCACTACTTGATGGTGGGCATCAGTTCTATGTCACGATGACACGAGTAGGAAAGGGGAAAGACTATCCGGGTGCCGAAGTACTAACAAAATGGTATGAGCGGAATATCAATATTTTCGCCAACCTTACCCGAGTAAGCACAGATCCCGAAGATCGTATCCTAATCATTTTCGGCTCCGGCCATGCCGCTATCTTGAGAGAATTAATCCGAGCTTCAGCAGAGTATGAGTTGGTAGAGGCCGTGGACTTCTTGTAGCCAACATATTAGAGGCAAAACACTAGAAAAGTCCACTATTGCTCAACCATAAAGTTGAATGTGGTGTTATACCTACATTAACCTAACATTCAACTTTATGGTTGAGCAAATCTAAGCCAATGAAATTAATTCGTGTGCAGTACACTGTCAAGGACGAATATGTAGCTACGAATCAGCAAAACATCCAAAAGGTCATGTCTGACCTCGCTGCTTTAAATAATCCGAATATCAAGTACAGTGCTTTCCTACTGGAAGATGGAAAAACATTTATGCACTTGGCCATGTACCCTGATGAGCAGTCTAGTGCTATCGTCCCCAATTTACCTAGTTTCAAGGTTTTCCGAGAAAGCCTCAAAGCTAGTCAGCCAGAGGTGCCCCCAAAAGCTGAAAAACTGGACCTAGTGGCCTCTGCTTACCAATTGTTTGAAGTATCTTGATGGGCAGTAAGGGCAACAATGGAGGTTTCAGTTGTTGCCCTTAGCGTTTCAAACGATTTACTAATGGATTAAAATGGATGGAATGCCGGATTCCCCTTCTAGTTCTACTTTAGATAAAGTATTCAAAGCATTGGCTGATCCCACCCGCAGAGCAATCTTGCAAAAACTCAAGGAATCTGACAGCACTTTATTAGAGCTTTCTGAGAATTTCAACATGTCCTTTCAGGCCGTTGCGAAACACATAAAAGTATTAGAACATGCCGGCCTATTACAAAAGGAAAGAGCTGGTAAATATCAAATCTGCAAATATCATCCAGAACCAATGTTTAGAGCAATGACCTGGCTCTCGCAACACTATGACATGTGGCATGATAGTTTCCAAACACTAGAAAAATTATTGGATAAAGGGGAAAGTGAAATATGACCACCTTAATAAATCATGCCTTCACCTAAAGCATAAAGATGGAAACATTTCAGCATAAGATTTACCTAAAGAAACAATTTGACCATCCAGTTTCCAAGGTTTTTCATGCTTTCCAAGATGTAAATATCCTCAAGCAATGGTGGGGCCCCAAGCACTGTACCATAGGAGAAGCCAAAATGGAATTTCTAATAGGAGGAGAGTACCGGATTGAGTTAATTAAGCAAGCCAATAAGGTGTCCTTCTTCGTAGTAGGCCAATTCCATGAAATTGTGAAAAACACCTTAATCAAGTACAGTTATCATTACGAAGGTCTGGTCAATCCTCCATTTCAAAAAAGCTTAGTGTCAATTACTTTCAATGCCACAAATTCAGGGACAACCATCGTGCACCTAATCCAAGAATTTGTTGAGGAGCCGAGGAACATCTCTACTCGAATCGAAGCCTGGAAGTTTATGTTTCAGCGCCTTTCTGGCTTATTATAGGATTCCACCAATAGAACATGAGTCATCCCGAATTTTGAGCGAGGAAGAAGAAGAGGCACCAGTGGATGGCTAATCTCAACCTGTAGAGCGGTATCGATGCTGATCGGTACCGCTCTCCTGTTCTATGGCACCAGTGTTTGA